>VFQP010001422.1_pt1 | contig 32152 bp, 54 predicted proteins | sample 3512351 | NCBI WGS metagenome assembly VFQP01 (sample SAMN10412372, study PRJNA504923) | tailings metagenome | isolation source: Relicate 1 Philex TSF1 revegetated site | place: Philippines: Tuba, Benguet | collected 2017-08-29
TGTGGGGATGTGTTGAGGGGGTGGGGGGTGAGGGTGGGGGTGTGATATGCCACAGTGCGCATGTGAATCAATGTCACCATCGCTTCATGGGGTGTTTGTTCTACATTCTCCATCTCATACCTATGGTTTGTATGCACCCACACCACCAACACCTGCCCACATCACCCACCCACACAGGCATCGACCCCAGCAGCATGGATGATTTCTCATCCCTGTTGACCATAGTTCTCAACCCCACAGACCAGGTCAATGAACTCACAGAAGCCATCCAATCAGTGGCCAACACACCAGACGCAAGCAGCACAGCTCGGGAGGTGGCAGTGCAGGTGATAGAGGCGTTGATGGGGCGATTGAGTGCGCGGTTGGGGGTGGGGGTCGATACGCTGTTTCCCATGCGTGCGAGTGTGCTGAGCACGCTGCGGTAAATTGTGAACATGCTGTAAATTAATTGATTGATTGAGTGATTTGTTTGTGTGCGTGTTGTACCATGGGGGCGAGTGGATGATTTGATGTTGTTCGTGTGCACGTGTGTGCTACATGGTATTGGTGGTCCGCATGAATTATTTTCTGTGTTAATGGTACAAGCAACTACCATGACAATTTGCTTCAACCAAAGAGGCTTTGCAACCAAAAAGCAATGAGCAATGTTGTTATTTTGTCAGCGGTGTCGCCAGTCGCTCCTCCAACCAGCACACAGCAAATGCAAACACAGCGCGGTTGTCAAACTCCACGCGCCCTTCTTCATGTAACACCCTATAATGCATGGTGGTCAACACAAAGGAAACCCACAATTGTTCTACCACCCACCCACGCCCTCAACCACAAACGCACCGAAACACCTGTCCCTTGGTCAACGCCTCCTGTGCTTCCTTTGACCCTACTATGCGCCTCCATTCCTTTATCGGTATGGACGGCAGCTCGTCCACGGTCAAGTTTGTCATGATGTTCCTGCCATGTGCAGATGTGCTGTGGTTGTTGTGTGTGGTGGTGTCTTTGGGAGTGTTGTTGAGGAGGGCGCGCACCACTTGGAGCCCTGCTTGTTGGTGGGGCCCCTCATCCATAATGCCACTTGTTATATACTCACGCTCAGCCCATGCTGCAACCATGCGTTCCACCACTATGGTAGTGGGGTGGGGGGGGGGGGGGTGCATGGTGTGTGTGTTGTGTGTTTGGGGAGCATGGTGTGGGGGGGGTTGAGCAATGTGTGTCTATATGAAGTCAAGCATGTCCACAAATACAAGCACCGACACATATGCAAGCACCAATGCAAACACATGTACCGACATAAACATACCCTACGCACCATCCATCCCCACCCCACTCCGCAGCATTCCCCCCGCCGCATCCAGCAGCTGCAGCCGGCCCCCACAGACCCGTGCCACATGCTCCGCATCCCCCTCGTTGATCCCACCCCCACGTGCCAATACCAATGTCGATTCTTGTATCGAAAGTGCTGGGAGGTGGGTGAGAAATGCGCGATGCCATGCAGGGACCTTGCGCATGGCGTCGAGGGTGGTGGGGTCCCCTATGACGAGCACTAGTGTGATGAGTTGCTGTGCTGCCCAGGTTTTGCCGAGTTCTTGGAGTGCTTCGAGCATCTTACCGGGGGAGTGAGGGTGTGGGTGAGGGGTGGCGTACAGAGGGGTGGTGTAAAGAGGGTGTAGTGAGGAGCAGTAGGGTACCCACAGAAGTGTATGACTCTAGTGAAACAACATAATGAAACAAAAATGACAACACCCTCACACACCCACACATTACAACACACCTCAGTGTCCTCCACAGCCAAGCGATCCACACCATCCACAATCAACACAAATGGTCGTCCATGTTGTGCTTTGTATGCTGCTGCAGCTTGTGACAGGGCCTCAGCAGCACGCAACAACATGTCAACCTTGCTGTCAGGTTCCTCTGTGTGTAGGTGGGGTTATGGTGTGTATTTATGGGTGGGTGGGCGGGTGAATGCATTTCGTGGTTTGTGTGTGTGTGTATGTGTGTATGTGAGTGTGTGAATGTGCATTAATTACTATGCATATCGACATGTTGCTTGATTCATCCACATCCGCATGCCCCAGAACAAAGCACACCATGCACGGCACATACATACAGATACAAAAAGCCACACGTACCAAAAAATTTTGTGCCAGCCACCAGGCGCCCCAATGTGTTGAGTGTTGATGCGTGCGCTCGAAACCTAAACCCAATAGCATTGCCCAGCTGCTCACCAAATGTCAGCTTTGGCTGTGTGTGTATATGTTGGCTGTGTGTGTATTGGCTGTGTGTGTGTGTGTTGGCTGTGTGTATGAGCAGGTGTACCAGGAGCTGTGTAGAGGCATGTGGTGGAGCGATACAATGAAAAAGGAGGGGACCAATGACAAAGCCCCCCCCCGTACATCCTTCAACACGGTGCACACACACACATCCCCTTGTAACACACACATCCCTCCCTCCCAACGGAATACCAGTGTGCCAATCTCCACGAATCCTGCACCCTCCCCAATCCCCTTGCACACGTGCTTGAGCAGGGTGGTCTTCCCAGAACAGGGGGGCCCTATAAACACCCGAAAGTAATGATCACGTGTTGCCCCAAGCAGCTCGTTTGTCAGCGATGTTTGCAATGCATGACGATCCACGTAGTAGCCATGCTCTGGATTCGGACAAAAGCCATTGCTGATCTTGTGTGTTGTGGGGGGGGGAGAGGTGGTGGGAGATGCGCACACAGGATGCGCATCCCAACATGTGTGTTGCAGCAGCACCTGTTGATTCACTTGATGTGCGTAGTACGATTGCACTGCATGATCTGCACCCAACCAGAGTGCGCCAAAGCCAAGTGCAGCAGCCACCACTGTTTTATTTTTCAACACATCCTTGATCGCCTGCCAACCCCCAGCACGAGTTGCTGGGCTCTTTAGCACCGTATTTGCAGCACTAGCTGCCTGTGCAAGTGCCATCAAGTGGTTGTGTACGTTGTATTGTCTTGGTTTTCATGGAGTTTACTTGGTACTGAGGTGCTGATTTTTTGCAAGCTGCAGGTATGATCTCTTTTCACAAATACATGATGTCAAGAATACACAGTTGGTTGTGATACACTAGACAACACGCTCAAGCACCTCCAACACACCCCACCATCCTTGGCCGTCGACATCCTGCGGGACCGGCCCAACCATCTGACATGAGGGTTTCAAAGGCCCTATTCACGACAAGTGGCACCCTACTCAACTACAAAGTCAAGGTTTATGTGCTACAGTTGAGATTGTGCTGTAGTCAAGGCTGTTGTCTGGTTGCGTTGTTGATGCATCTCCATATGATCACATTCAGGCCGTTGTCTACACACCGTCTCCCAACTCTCTCTCTGTCATGTCGGGATTATGGAGGGATGTGCCTCACAAAATGGCGCACAAGATTACGACCACAGGTGTGTGCAATGGATCCACACTGAGTGATCAACCATGCATCTTCACCTCCTTGATCAAAAACCACCTCCCAGGCAAGGACATCGTGCTCTACTGCGTACTGCCCCTAGTTGCAGTGATAAGCTATGCCAATGATTACACAGAGCGAGAGAAAAATCGACACCGATTCTGATGAGGGACCCTCTTGTTGTGCTCACACAGTTGTACAGCAAGTTGTTAATGCACTCAATAAACATACACACAAATGGTTGCTCAACCAAGGCAAAACCCAACAGCAAATACACCATAATACACGCCACTACCAGCCATCAGCACCCCTCCCGCCATCATCATCGTTCATACACATACACACCCCGTCCCGTTTTCCGCCCATACCAGCCAGCATCCACATACTGCACCAGCAATGGGCATGGTCTGTATTTCGTGTCCCCCAACCCATCATGCAATACGCGCATGATGGCCAAGCATGTGTCAAGTCCAATGAAATCAGCGAGGGTGAGGGGCCCCATTGGTTGGTTGGTACCCAGTTTCATACCAGCATCAATATCCTCTCTCGTTGCCACACCCTGTTGTAATGGGGAATTGCAGTGGGGAATGTGTGTGGATCTCATCATGTGCAGGCACCACCCATGCAAGTATCGCACATGTAGCCCTTTCATTTCCAACCAACCACATACCTCCATCAGTGCAAAAAACGCTTCGTTGATCATGGGCATCAAGATGCGATTCACAATAAACCCCGGCCGATCTTGTGAGACACAGGTCGTTTTGCCCATGTCGTGTGCAAATTGCAATGCTGTGCTAAAGGTCTCCTCACTCGTTGCGAGGCCACGCACCAGCTCCACCAGTCGCATCAGCACTGGTGGGTTCATGAAATGTATCCCAATCACCTTGTCAGGGCGACTGGTGGCACCTGCAAGGCGAGTGATGGACAGGGAGCTGGTGTTGCTTGCGAGGATGGCGTGCGATGGGGTGACTTGATCAAGTGCGGCAAAAATGCCGTGTTTGATGTCTTCTCTTTCAGATGCTGCTTCAATAACCATGTCTGCGTTGTCGAAATCCTGTTGGGAGGGTGCGGGGTATGTGGAGACGGACGCATGGGCTACCATGGTCCCGCATCAACATATACCAACACACCTGGACATTGGTGGTGGTGTGGATGCGTGCCATGGTGGCGTCCAGTGCGTCTTCAGGTGCCTTGCCACTCTTGATCAAGCGCTGGAGGGAGGATGCAATGGCGTTGGTGCCCTTGGTGAGAGCCTTGTTGCTCACATCAAGTACTGTAACTTTTGATACGTCATGCATTGCTGCAAGGAGGGCAATGGATGCGCCCATTTGCCCTGCTCCCACCACCCCCAACTGCTTGATCATAGGATGTGTTGGCATTGGGGTGGGTTGCAGCTTATGGTTGCTTGCTATTGGCAAATATTCTGTTGGGCAAGTGTTGTCCTTGGCAAGTATTGTATGTCAGTTGATCTGCAAGAATGCTTGGGTAATGCTGGGGTGATTTTGGTGGGGTGATCATGATTTTTGGGCTTGTACGACACGAGTTGGCTTTGGATTATAATCACAACCATAATCACACCTCATCCTTGCGCACACTAGCCACAACGCTCTTTTGCGCATGATCAATCAACCCGACACGACACCATCGCACACAAAGCCACCCAACAACACCTCGCACAACCTAGCAGTTACCATATAAACACTTTCAATCCACCCCGCTCCTGTACACCCCACGCACACTCCACACACACCCCATCTTGTATTTGTGTTCAAGTAGTATGAGTCCAGACTCGCTCGCAGCCACCGTGTAATGGCGCGTGTGAGGCGATCCTTGTCCTATGAAGATGGTGATGCAGGTATTGTTGTTTTTGTTCGACAGCCACCATCCCCCCCTCGTCACCATCCACCCATCTACAGCCCACCATCTCCTCCTCGGAACCATCCAAGGCAGCACACTCGTAACCACACTGCGCCGCCATGCCATCAGTGTCGGTGTGGTCTTCACCGCCCTCTATATCGTCCTCACCACCATCTATGTAGGCAGCACCGCACAGCACCATCAGCCCCAGCCCACACCCCGCACGCTCATCACACTCCCACACTTTCAAGACCTCCCCACCAACCCCATCATCTCCACCCCCGACGAAATCGCAAGCGCCAGTTACCACCACCTCCATCCGGCAGTCTCCCCATGCGACAACCTGCTCCACATCCCCAAAGTTGCCATGCTGTTTCTCACACCAGGCATGCTCCCCCACGAACGGCTGTGGCGTGAGTGGCTCGAGGGCGCCGTGGACCTCCTCCCCATCCCTGCAGTGCAAGCGTATGCTCGCCGTGGGTGGTCTCTTGATCGTGCCCGTCTGACACACATCCAAGCAGCATGCCTCCCCCGCGCCCCCATCGATCTAGACATCCCCCTCGTCCAACGCCAGCATTTATTTACGCTCTACGTACACACCCACCCTTCATTTCGTGGGTATCGCAACTTTAGCATGTTTGCGGGGCACATCATCCCCAAGCGCATTGTGGGGCTCAGGGGCCACCATTCCCTTACCATTGCAGAACGACTCCTGCTTGGTGAGGCACTGAAGAATCCACTCAACCAGCGCTTTTATCTCGTCAGTGAAACAACATTGCCCATGTATCCTGCAGCGTTTGTGTGGGAGCAAGCAATGGCAGAGCAGGTCAGCCGTGTGGATGCCTGCACCTTTCAAGATGACCTCAAGGTGGGGGAGTGCAAAAGATCAAATGTGTTTTTTGCTGTGATGTACTTGTGGTGGTGTAGTTGTGGTGGTGTAGTTGTGGTGTATGCACTGACAGCCTTGATATGGTGCATGCATTAAGAGCATGAAAATTTCCCTACACACGTGCACTTCTTCTCCCCCCCCCACCCCACCCCACCACCACCACCACTATGTAGGGCAACTTTGAGCGATGGAAACCAGAAATGGAAACCCTGCACTTCAAAAAACACCACTGGCGAAAAACGAGTCAATGGTTTTCCCTGTTGCCCCACCATGCACAGCTCGTGGTGGAGGATGAGGAGGTGAATGACGTGTTTGAAAAGTATTGTTTTCCATACATGGACCTTGAGGCAGAACGGTACGTAAGGAGAGGTGGTGGTGATGGTGGTGGTGATGGTGGCGGTGGATATGGGTGTATCACTGGTGCTGTTATCGTACATATGCATCATCATCATCACCCAGTTGTTCTTGCACATGAGCATCATCATCCAATATGCCCCTCCCTTTCTTGAATAACCCCCCCCTCACAACAAACAAACAAACAGCAATGTCTCCTGCTCCTCCAACGAACACTACATCGCCATCGTCCTTGCCATCAACAACCGTGAAAACGAAACCGCATGCTGGGGTGGGGGCAACACCCATGTTGACTGGACCCGCATGAATCAAGAGGGGAGGCCCCGGTCATGGAGCCGAGACGAAATCAACGCAGAAATCATCCACAAAGCACGCAGTGATGATTGCAGCAAACACTACAATATCAATGCAGCACTGAAAGCAACTAGTCGCAGGTTTGTGACAGCCTCTGCGTTGCCCATAGGCTCGTTGTTTCCCAGTCTGCATGCTCCCAAGTATCCTGCAATCGGTGTGAATTGCAGCTTGTTTATGCGCAAGTTTTCACACGAGGCGTCAATCAAGGCGCGAGAGACGTTTCGCCCGTTTGTGTATTGGCCACCAGTGGTGTTGGAATGACATAGTGTGCGGGTACTGGTGGTTGATGTGATTATTGTTTGATGGTTGATGGTGGTTGATGGTACGGGTTGTGTGATGGTTGCTGCCGTGTGCATGCAAGTGATGATGGGACCCTGCAGGGGCCCCCTTGTTTACCGTACAGTGTTTCGTGTACGTGTTGCCTTTGTACAACCTGTGTGATGTCCACAGGAACGAATAATGTCTGTGTGCACTGCATTTGCGGTGCGGTATATGGCACATCATGTGTCGTCATGATCATCACATGATGTACTTTTTCCCTCCCCTGCTTTTTTCCGCGGGATGAACACCACCATGATGTGCGTTTTTTGCGTCCTGCATTCAGCGCTGTTGTTTGTTTTGTTTACACACGCACAGTGTACACACGACAATCATGACAGCGGGTATTTCCAATAACAGCAATGCCATTACAATATCCACATGATAATCATACACTTGGTCAAACGCGTCATCAGTCACATGCGCAGCAGCAGCATAGTATTCCCAACTGGCATGTGCACACACTTACAGCCCTTTGTCCAAAAAACACTCTCTACACACTCCTTTCATCACTCCCACGCCCCTCCCTGCTCAGCCAATCGACCACCAATACAAGCGCCGACCCCAAACATGCCCCCGCCAGAGTATCGCTCAGCCAATGTGCATCCACAAGCACCCGTCCCGCCGCCACAGTTGCCCCCAACCCCCCCCACAGCACCAGCAACCCAGCCCCTCTAGGCACGCGGGCTTGGGGCCCCATGGCTGCAGGCAGCAGCACTGCCAGCAACACGCCGATGACAAAAAATGCTGAAGTGGTGTGCCCCGATGGAAAGGAAAACGTGGAGTGGATGGCGGTCCCACTGGGCCGCACCCGGGCAAATGCATTTTTCAGAGTGTCGACCAACAGCGGATCCCCATGGGGAATGCTCCCGGCACCCAAGAAATACAACAACCATGCCGCCACGACTCGTTTGAGGTTGCCATTCCATGTAGGGTCACGCACAAGCGCAACGACAGTGCAGACAATCCAGCCAATGGCACAACACAGGATGGGCATGTTGGACATGACCTTGGCGGTTGTTGAATTTCTGGCTGCAGTGTTTTCCACCACCCACGTATGTAAAAACGCATCAATGTCAGCGAGAAAATGCAGGCTTGCTGGATGAAATACGTCAAAGGACACAGCTGAAAAGCCAGCAAGAAGCAATGCGGTAGTGATTGGAAGCGATGTGATGGTGTCATCCAGTGGGGCCGGTGTTGCTGATGGTGTGGGTACTGTGACTGCTTGTGGGACTGTTGGGACATCTAGCACTGCTGCTGCATTGACAGGGGCATCATCACCACGGGCGCTGGCTGTAATGCTGTACACCATGCGTCTTCTGTTTGCATTTGATGGCTTGCATGTGCTGGCGCCAGAAACGTGATGCTGTACGCTGCTACTGTACCGCGATGACCGCGGCAACGTATTGGTGGGTGTCATGGGGCGGGTATCGCGTAGTATTGGTGCGTGGTAGCAATGCATGTGTTGTTGATATGTGTAGCTGTGCGACTTACAGACGACGGCACTATCTATAATTTACTGCGATGATGTTTGTAAACCAAATAACTATGATGTGTACGCTCAAAATAATGAACACCCAGGGATATCCCACGCATGCACATTACGCCTTATGATGCTCATACATCACCCCACGCAACCTTGCAATTTCAGCACTGGTGTCCTCCAGCCCCCGGATGATGTGCCTTGTCAGCAGTGCATATGAGACAGGACACAGCGGCAACCACAACAGGCGCCACACATAGCCCTGTGTTTGTGAGTGTATCACAAAAACGGTGTGTAGCACAACGGTGTGTAGCACATCACAGTACCCTGCGGAGCTTGCTGCAACACCACTTACCATGGTTGATGGATGCTGACTCAGCCAAACAGCAATCACAATGCTCCAAAACATCGATGCTGCCACACTCACAGCAACACCACCACCATACAACAGTTGATCACACAGGCGCTGGCGATTGTGTGGGGTGGCTGGTTTTCTCAACGTCTTGGGCAGGCCTATGATTGGGGTTTGGGGGATTGTGTGTACATGTTGATAATAGGCATGATTGTGAGTGATGATGATGCGTGCTGTGCAAAATGCACCACCAAGAGATGCAGCACAAGACCACCATGAACACAATATGGTACCTGAAGGCATGCCTAGAAACATGGCAAGTGAAACACTACATAGAGCTCCACATGACACCATTTCTGCTGTGATAATTGTGGCCGAGGACAATGTGCCTGTGATGGCGGGAAACGTGTGTTGTTGTCGACTGGGCATGTGTCACGTGTGTAAGAGAGAGAAATTCCAATGGGCCTGTATGTATGCACAGTACCTTGCAGCTGTATATGGGAGAATGCTGCATACGGGTTGTACAATTCTATAGTGGCAAATGTAACATACACAAGTGCCACAAACACGCCCAATACGCCCCAGAGCACACTCCAATCCTTGCAATCCTGGCAGTGCAGCCTTGAGAATTCATTCAAGAGCTCCTCTTGTTCTGCTTGGTCGAGTGTGTCCTCCTGTTGTTGGTGGGTGATCAAGGAAAGGGTGAGAAGAATGTCTCCTCAAGCTCAGTATACTCCTTGCAGTACCTCCAATAGTTCCGTAACCCTATCCTTTTTGCGCTGTCGTATGGTTTGAGACGATGCCATCACGATAGCACACTATAGGTTGTCCATCATCAGAGTGGAATGCTGCTGACTTGTGTGCTTGAATACACCTCAATCAAATGCTCCATGGGAAACACAGTTTTTACATTGTAAGTTTTATTTATATACAGCCAAAACATATGGTTGTGCAGTTAGGTTCATGTATCGCACAATGCTGCTGTTTGTACTGCAAACTTTTCCTGATACTCTGTCAGCAGTGCCTTGCATCCCACCAGTTCAGCCTGTGCGTGTGTGTGTGTGTGTGTTGCGTGTTGCGTACCCTTGTATTGCACTTGTATTACCCCCCCCCCCCCAACACACAGAACAACAACCTACCTCCAACCCAGCCTGTGCATTCTCCGCCGCCTCCAGCTGTGCCTGCATGGCCTTGCGCCCACTGACCGCCGAATCCACCTGCAGTCGCGCCTGCCTCAACTGATCCTCTGCAGCATGCGCCCGCCCTCGATACATCGACACCTCCTGCAGGGTGTAAAGAGAGAAATCATTTATCATGCAACCCATCATGCAACCCAGACATTTATACCACCCACACACCCTCCACCGCTAATAATACCTGTTCCAAATGTCCCACATACGTCTTGACCTCTTCATGCCACATCTCTGTGTCTGCTTTAAACCGCCGCAGCTCCACCACTTCATCCTGTAATGCTGCCAGCTGTGTGGTCGCAGCAGCCTCCAACGCCTCTTGCTGCTCCACCACTTCTTGCAATTCCAGCACTTGATTTCGTGCCTCTCGAAGCTCCCCTTCCTTGATAGACAGGGCAGATTTCAACCCTCCCAGTTCCACTGTGGCCGCTTTCAAAGACGCCTTTTGGGCGCCTGCTGCGGCATATTGGGCCTCCACTTCCGCCCGCAGCAATTCCACATCCTCTGCCAGCTGCCATCGAGATTCCCCAGCCGAGGGGTCCTCAGAGTCCGGGGTGCTGTCCCGGGACCCCTGGCCCCGGGAGGACCCCTGGTCGTTAGCAAGTCGGCGTCGCACCTGCGCCAAGAGCACCGCCAGGTGCTGTGCGGCGTCGGTGAGGGCGTCTCGGTCGGCATTGGCTGGCAGGATGGTTGCAAGGTCGAGGGTGTCGAGGGTGGTGATGGCTGGCGGGGCATGGGAGGCCATGATGCGTGGGGAGGATGCGTGCTCGTCCTCATGCAGTGGGCTTGGTTTGATGCCACTGGGGGGGGGGGGGCAGGTGGGTTGTCAAGGGGACTGTGCACCCACAACAAAACGCAATACATGCAGCACCACACCCACACACATACCGTGTTGCATCCTCCTCAAGCGCTGCATGTTGTTTCATCTCCAACACCTCTGCTGCCGTCACTGCTGCCCCCTTGCCTGACGGCACCCGCAGCACCATCCCCGCAGGGGCCGTGTTGACCACTGCCGAATTCACAATAGACTTGGCACGATGTGCAAAGCGCAGCGTGGTCAACGTCTCTGCCATGTTTGCTGCCAGGGGACTCACTGTCGCAAGCAGTACCGTCTTGGAGTTGCCACCCAGGGCGTCTTGGAGCAAGTAGGTGAGCTTGGAGTCGCGATAGGGGACGTGTTGTGGACGGCCGGTTTGGTTGGCGGCGACACTCATGATTACTTTGCCCAGTGTGGATAACGAGCGGTTGATGTGGGATACCTCTCGTGCGTGCCCGGTGGCAAGAGGACCACCCACAGAGGGGCCTCCACGCTGCCGCTCGCTGCCTGTTGAGTGTGGGTGGGCGTGCAGGTGGGTGGGGAGGGTGTGTAGTGCGAGGATTGTGCAATGCATGGTGAGGGAGATGTCCAAATATCCTTTGAAATACCCTTTCAAATATCCTATGAATCTAATGTGCACCAGTACCTGCCAGGTCTACTACATTGAGTCGGGAGTAGACATAGTGCACCTCCCCCTCTTCATCCATCACTGGTCGCTGCAGCATCAGTGTGAGGACAAGGTGGGAGCGACTGGCCTGACTGTTGAGGCACGTGGTGCCCATGGTGCGGTGCTGTACCGCATATTGCAACAGCTCCATTGCATTCTCCACTGTGATTGTGACACACAGGGGGAAGAGACAGTGTCGTGGTGGTGTTTTGCATTATGTCCATCAGAATAATATAATAAAACATATTACAACATACATATACATAACAAAGCCAATTGTCTTAGCATGAATAAAATATTGCGCATCATTGCCCACATACCATTATTGACAGCAACCTCCAGTGCCCCATCCACATACATCCCCCTCAGGTAATCCTCACGTACTGCCAGATGCCCAGCAGTGGGTTCTAGAAGATCCACCAGCCCCTCATTGTACACCTCCACTGCACTGAAAAAGCACTCGGGGGGTTCTTGGTCTGCTGGGGTGGCCTTTTGCAGGGAGTCCAGGGCACTGAACAGCTGTGACAGGATTCGTGGTATAAGACCTTCCTCCTGTGGTTGGAGGAGAAGTGTGTAAAAGGAGCAAGGGTGGAGGATTGGTTGTGTGTGTGGTACCGTGGTACCGTGCCACATGCTGACATACACAACACACCTGGGGATTGGCCAGCTCACCAAGCATAGTGTGTGTTTTCCCTGAGCCAGTTTGCCCATACGCCATTAATGTAGAGTTGTACCCTTCTAGTACATTCCCTACCAACACATGTCCAATCACTGTGTATGTTGGGGTGTATTGCATGGTATGTGAAGGTGTATTGTATGCCCATGTATGTTGGGGTGTAGCACATGGGGTGGGCCCATGTATGCACTACATATTCAACACACACACAACACCCATATTCAACACATACATGCATGCAAACAGCTGCGGCTGGTGTTGGGTCCCGCCACATAATCAAATGCGTATGCATGCGGCTGGGGTGCTGTATACACTGTCATGGTTGTTGGACTGCTACGTACAGCACACAACTCTGTGCCATTCGGTGGCTGCGGTGACAAACCTGCAAGCGCAGCAGGGTTGGCATCCCGGAGCTGCACGACCACCTGGATGTTGTCACTGCTTCCCAAAAACTTGTCCAAATCTGTATCAGGATCATGCACAGCATGTGCATCCAACTGTTGTGCTGTCGTTGTTGCACCCGCATAGCGTGGCCGCATGTCGAGAAAGCGAGGGGCGGCCATGCGGCGATGGGATGATGGGGGGCGCAGGGTGCTGTTTGCGGTGGAGGGACGTGCTGTGAGGGGGACACCATGGGAGGTGGATGGCCTACGTGCAGTGCGGGGGGTGGTGAGTGCACGTGGGGTTGCAAGCACTCGGGGCGAGTGTGGAGAGTATGGCGATAAGAGGTGCGAGGTGGCGGGCATGGCACCGTGCATTACGCCGTCGTCACTTGGGCGCCCTCCTCGTGATGGTGGGCGCTGCGTGGGTGGTGGTGGTCGTGAGGATGGTGGGTTGTGGGGTGTATACTGTTACAGTACTACTACACCTTTTTGGCGGCGGACGATGCGGTATCCTGATTCAGCCTGTTGAATACACTACGATGGCTTGCCAGTGTCATGCGCGGTGTCATGTGTCTCATATCATATTCAGACGTCATGATGGGTGTATGCACGTGTTGGCGTGCACCTAGTGGCTAGAATGAAGTTGGTGATCAGCACACTATAGTACGTGATGCAGTTGTGTCGTCGTTGACCACACGTCACATAGTGTCTTCTACGGTATTGTATGTTTAGTACATGATGCGCGAGTGTGAGCAAAACGGCACTGAGCGGATTTTTTCTTCGTGTTTTTTCTTGGGCGTATTTGGCATGATCGTTTAAAAACAGGACTAGGAGTTACCTGTTTACTTTCATACTGGGATCGTGGTATATTGGACGAATCGAAACTGCTGCTTTGTTTGTTGCTTGTGTTGGCAGCAAAAAAGAATCGCATCCATCCAGGTGCGTACAAACGTCCTGTGTAGGTGCAATCCTTTGTGTAATTGCTGGCACACACCAAAAACCCTCTTCACACACAACAGACAACGACTCAGGGACTCTTGTATCAACAAACCACAACAAGACATCACCATGGCGCAAGGTGGTTGTGCACCGCTCCTTTCCCGCACCCTTGCTCATAACCCACATCGTATGCAACATCTCCCTACACACAGTTGCACAACATACAGTAGACATGGATGGCCTCACTGCTGATTTGGCAGCCATGCGCACCCGCCTGGACACATGGAGCCATGATGTTTCCAGTAGCCTCCACAAGCTCTCCTCTGAACACGTCAGCAAGCTCCAAGAAAACAAAGGTACTTGTGGGGTGTACTTACCAAGAACACATGCTACTGCATGGTTGGTCTTGGCCGTAGTCATTGCAGGCTTGTCTCTTTTTTCTTCCACCAAATTTATTTCCACCCATTTGGTCAACCACGCATTATAGCACAGTACAATACCATACTACCACATACTACCACATAATAATAGCCTCTTACCCTCGTTTCACATGCTCCACCCCACATGCTCCCCCCCCACGTGCTCCCCCCACCACACAGTTGCCCTTCGCAACCTCAGCACCAGGCAGCAGTCCCTTGAGGTGCAGGCCAAAGAGGTGAAGGCACGCCTGGCATCTGAACAAGCACAGGTGGCGGAACTGCAGCATGCACTGGGGGCACTGCAAGAACAGGAACAGAGCCTGCCTCAGCGGGTGGATCAGCTGTCACGGGTATTGGAAACAAAAGAGGCCAACATTGCCACTCGTGAAAAGGGTAGGTTGTTTTTGTGTATATTGTGTGGGTGTATGTGCGTTGTATTTTGTGGGTGTATATGTGTACTGTTTTGTGTATACACTTGAAAAACTCACACCTCACGCATACACGTATCCCACAGATCTTGCACAAGAGACAGCAGCCAGTGGCAAAAAGCTACAGGCACTACAACAAGCAGTGGATTTTTTTCAATCACGGTTGGGCCTGTCCTTTCACCAACCAGAAGGTGTGCATTTGTAATAATGTGTATATGCATGTTGTTTTTATTCACAACCATATGCACACAACCATATACACACAACCAGATGGGAGTAGTGAGCTAAAGTTGGTGTTTACACAAATCAGTGAACAACACCCTGAAGCAGCCTTTATGGTGGCAGTGCAAGTGCTGGATGATGATACATACACAGGTATTGTGGGCTGTGTGATGTGATTCATATCTATGTACACGGGGGATGCACACCACCGCCTCTTCACATCCTCCCAACCACTACTCATGACATCCTCCCCACCATTCCTCCACAGTAACACGTTGCCAACCACCCATTGCACGAATGGACCAACTTGTGCAGGACCTCAACAAGAGTAAGCAATTTGCAACATTCGCACGGGGGGTACGACAAGAATTTTGCAAAATGGCAAGGGGCGAAATATAAGGGGACATCAATGTGAGGGGAAATCAAGTGGATGACATTGATGGTGGTGTTTGACCATGACATTGACCATGACCTTGAAGAGGCGGTGAGATACTCAAGAGAGAGTTGTTTTTCTGAAATGTGGACATGTGTATATAGTTATTTGGAGGAAAAGATGGTTGTAACACAACGTCCCCATGATACATGATGCATTGCAAGAAACAGACAGCAAATGCAGCATATGTATTGTCACAATGAACATCACATTGCAGAGCTAAACATCACATTGTTGTACAAAATGGGTACATTGCATCATCACCATCATCCTCCTCATTATCATCACAAGTCATCATAGGTGGTCAACTGACGGTCATCCCGTCCACCATCCTCATCATCATCATGATGCACAGCCTGTGTGTTGCGTAGTATGTTGCCCACACACACACCATATATATGCCTGCCATCACATAGCGCACAGGTACCCACATACAATCCACAGGTACGCTGCATACACCCCTTTACATCACACATACCTGTGGTGCAGCATCATAGTCATGGTGCCCTGGTGGTCCTCCAGTCACTGCTGCAGGATGTGGACCCCGCCCACCCCCTCCACCCCCCTGCGCAGCAGCAGGGCCCTCCATTCGTGGAGTCCCACGGGGCCCTGCAGGGGGCCACTGGGCAGCGGCAGCAGGTGGGCGCCCAGCTGCCGCAGGGGCCGGCGCCCAGGGGGCCCCTTGGGGCCCCAGTCTGGAGGCTTGGTGAGGCCCTCCGCCACCAAAGGGCCCCCCTGCTGTGGGAGCACTGCCAATGCCTCGTCCTGGCGTGGACCTGTTGGAGAAAAAGCAAAGCATGATGATCAACATGTGTCAGTACCACTGCCCCCCACATACCCGCCAGCACGTCCACCTCCATACGGGGCCCCAGCAGCAGTGGGGGCCCCTGCACCCCTCCCCTGCCCTGCCCATGGGGGCCCCGTGTTTGCTGCTGGTGCGCCCATACGGGGCCGTTTGGCAAAGGGCCCCCCTTCCTCTGTGCCAGAGGGGCCCGCTGCTACGGGTGGTGCCGCACGAGCAGACGGGCGTTTGAGCATGCTGCTTGTTATGGGCTTGTTGTTGTTGGCTGCTACGGCGGTGGCGGCGGTGTTGCTGCTTGGAGCATCAGGGATGCTCGTAGTGGTGGTGTGTTCCCTACGTGTATTGATGTTGGTGGTTATGCACACACAAGTATAATACACACACCTACCACACATCCCGAGCATGTACCGTATTGCTATATTGCGTCCCGCTGAGCCTGGTCGCTTGGTTGCAGCCTGCTGCGCCTCTTGCTGTTTGCGCTGTGCCAACAACTGTGTGGAGGAAAAACAGAGCATACACACACACATAGTTTTTCTGGCCAAGTCCCAACGCACTACCCGTATGCCTACTACTATGTGTGTACCCAAACAACAACAACATACCGCTGCAGCATTTTCACGGATGCGACGTTGCTCTGCAGCTCTATCGTGCTGGTGGTCATGGGTAGTGGTCTTGACTGCATCGTATGCTGGGTGTGGGGATGGTTGACGATGGTGCTTGTGTAACCTGACACAAGCACGACAAATACCCTTCACAGCATACCATTGGTCTTGGCTGCTTGCTGCTCACGCAAATGCGTTTGCTATGTGTTTAAGAGAGGAAAAGAACAAACCATGGGCTGATCATCCCAGTACAACACCGGATACCCACACCAAATACCTTGGCCTGCCTCAACACCTGCAAGTTGTGTAATAGAAACTTTTCCACGTCTGTGATAGCCCCCATGGCTGACAAACAGCAGCAGCCAATTGTGTATCGTCATTCGCAAAAACACCGCGCTTTTCATCAACAAAACACACACACAATCTTTCATGACAAACCGCAATGACTATCTGCATCATCCTACCGCCACAATCCTCCTTCACATGCATCCCACAACGACAACGAGCGGAATCTTGCATCACCAAATGCCCTCCCCGGCGTTGGATGGTTGGGCGTGCCCACACCCGCACCACAACGCATACTATTGTGGATTATGCAACAGAAATGGGTCATGCACATGATTTTCTTGGGTCTTGGTCTGCAGAGTGGGATGCACCACTCCCGCCATCCCCACCCCCCTTGCCCCTAGCCCTCCACACACCCACCACCTTTCACCATGACGTCTTGTTGGTCCGTGGCATGGGACCCAACGACCACATCAACCACGATGGTACCGTCTTTGTGCTGGGCGACGTACACGAGGTATGTGCTCATGATCATGATCGTGTTGTATATAACCCCCCCCCCCGCACTATATGCACACACAGACTGCACATATCGCAGCAACTGGTGATGTGCTCATATGGGGTGACCTACAGGGAACATGTCATGCAGGCTGCAACGGCAACTCGCGTGCCATCGTGCTCGCAGCAGGCATGCGCCCCACATCCCTGCGCATCGGCAAAACCACTGCCCACCCACATCCCCAACCCCTGGGTGCACCTGTGCTGGCAAGCATCGACCAAATCACAGAGCTGGTCCAGCTACAGAGGGTTCCCTCCCTGACGTGTTTAAAAACCGAATCCAAGGACGGGGCTGCATCACCAATGAGCCCTGCTGGACGAGTGTCGTGGTTTACGGGCCTGTACATTACACTGGTGGGCATTGGGCTGCTGTTCAAGCCTGCATTATTGTTTGGTTTGCTCTTTGATGCGAGGTTTGTGTGTAGGATCATGTACCTTGGTACACATGGTTATCCTTTGAGTGGTGCAATATCACTTTCAACACTTCCTTGTTCAGAACTTCTCTCACACACAGTGTTGTACCAGTGGGATGGATACGTGTCGGTGGTGTCTTCTGTGTGCTCTTTGGATCCTACTACCTCGGTGCGGCATGGGGTGAGCAACATGCACGTGGGCTGACTGGGTTTTATGAGAGTACCATTGCTGGGCGGTTGTTCCTTGCAGCTGCATTTGGGCTGCTGGTAGTGACGGGGCAGGTGGGGCCAGGGTTGCTTGTGCTTGCAGCAGTCAACTTGCTAGGGGCCGTCAACATGGCATTGCAGCTACGGCGTACATGATGTGCGTGGGGTGCATTCATGGTTGTGTACTGGGAGTGTGTACACCAACCGCCGGTGGTATGAAAAGACCACAGCACTTGTGTAGATGGCTGTTTTATGAAGTTGTTTATGAAGTGTTTTGCTTTGTACTAGTTTGTAGATTCTGGCAGCGATAATGCTTTTTCTGTGTGTTTTTCTCATCACACAGCATGAAGCAGGTTGCAGCACAGCCCTGGTTGTTAAACAGGGATGATTTTGACACACATACCACCTTATGATGATTTGTGTACTACTAGAAAGTTTTGTTGACAACGATGACGATGATGATGACGCACAAGTACTTGCCATAGAAATCACCACACTGTAATTTGATCACACATTATTCAATACCACACATATGTACTCCTGTATGCAGTGCTATTCCATGCATACACTAGCGCCGTGGTCGGTCATTATACCCACCATCATGTCGCTGTACCCTGTGTGTACAGCCTGCGTGCTCTCGATAATGCTGCTTCTTAGAAACACCCACACGCTCCCTGCTGCTGCTCCGCCGCCGTTTGCGTTCGCCATGCTCCTTGTGAGTATGTGTGTTGCTTGGAGCAGGGACCTCTGCAGGGGGCCGGTTTTCGCGCTGTGGACGCTGCGTAGATGCCCGTGGTATTGGGCCAGCAGCAGCAAGCCTGTAGAGGAATAGATGTTACAATTGAACACATGCAAAACAAACATATACAGACGCCACACACGCACTTGGTGTGGAGGTCCTTGATGGTGGTGTTTTTGCGATCAAGCTCTGCGACAGCTGTTTTGTACAGGATAGATATGTTGCGTATCAATACCTTGTTCTGCTCAGTCACTCGATCCCGCTGTGGTGGTGGGTATTTTTTGACTGGATGGTTTCGGAAACAATGCCGCACAACATCCGTACCTCCTCGCACAAAGACCCCACTTGTGAACGTAGCTGCTCAATATGCTGCTCTAATTGTTGCACACGTGCATCTGATTGGGGACCTGCAAACTCTGGTAAATCGCCATACAAATCTGCATCATCAAACTCGTTTGTGTCCATGGGAGTACACCTTGCGGGTGTCCACAGTACATGTGTGCCTTGTGTTGTATCAAAATGATGTGAACATGTTTCGAGAAATTGATCCAATGAGAACAACTAAAAAACAACTGAAACAACTCGGGTCTGCGCTCGGTCAATAACTCTCACTGTGTGTATGAGCACCTAGGCTGCTTTCTTGGCTGCAGCAGGCTTGGTACCATCCAGCGTGTTGAGCGGTGGGGCTGAGGGGCGCACCGGTTTGCGGGGCGGCACCGACCCAATGTCCTCCCCGGTTGTCACAGCCAGTTGCTCCTCCAATGCCAACAGTTGCACCTGCAGCCTGTGAACGTTACGGATGTTCATGTGTACCAACAATTGCTCACCAACAATTGTTCATGCACGCACTGTTGGAGACCCATGTACCGTACCTGTAAAACGCAGCCAACAAGCACCACAACGTGAAGCAAAAAAATGACAACCAAAAGTTGCGTTCTGCCCTCCATCGCCGTGCCAGCAATCCTTTGTTGGTTGGGAAGGAGAGAGTGTATGATGAGACACAAGAGTGTATGATGCAACGGTAGTCAACACCATGGATTCCGTCCGTGATCACCACCGCACCTGTGACCACATTGGGGGTTTCAACCATTTCGCTTGCTCGCTTGGACTGCAGATGCACTGTTTGTCGAATGGTCTCTGCAAAACTGGCTCCCGTGAGCATGAGCACCACATGGAGCAGCTGCATGTTGCCTACCAATGGAAACCCAAGCACCTTGTCCACCAACTTGACAATGGCAGCACGAAACTTCCTGTGAAATGAATGTGAAGTAGGTTGGTTCCTGCAATGTGTGCATACCATCATCAATCACATCATCATCAGCTTCACCACCTTGGTGCAGGCACATTGAGGAGCAGCAGCAAGACAAATGCCAGGGGAAAGAAGATCTCCACGAATAGCTTCCAGACAGCCATGGTTGGTGTTGATCTGCTCTTGTCTGCTTGTTTGACAAAGCCTGCAGGCAGCTGTACATGTTTTTTCCTTACAAGAATCATTTAGCTCCGCACGTCGTGACACACTACTCTGCAACATGGCAATTGCTAGTGCAGCATCCCTGCGCGTTGCTGTGCGGGGAAAGCAAACCCCAAAACCATCAAGGCAAAGGCTGATCATCAGCAACCCACGCAAGGCTGCTGCTGTCCCCACGCGCAAAGCATGCAGCACGGCGGTACGGCGAACCTCACGGCAATTACTGTGTGAATTTGATGCACACGTGGTGCACACGATCTTACTTCATACTCACAGGGCTCGCTTGCTGTAGGCCACACATCATACCCTGCAGGTAGGCTGTGTGCATTGTCTAGCACACCAGCACAAGAAATACACTCACACCACCTACATCTACTACAGCACACGTTTGGGGTGAGCGATGGTGCACGGCAACCATCTCCACCCTCCTGTGCTTGACAGCAGCAGCACACTCTGCAGAAGCTGCGAGCGTGCTGGCAGCATGCATGGGACTTGTATTTGCTGCCAGCGCTACCATCAACGATGAGCAACAAGGTACTGTTGATGCACCTACCATGCAAGTGCTATTGAAACACCTACCACGCAATCGTGCTGCCACATCTTCCTATCCACATCATCTTCCCATCCAAATCATCTTCCCATCCACATCATCTTCCCATCCACATCATCTTCCCCACAGAGGAACAACAAGAGGCTTCAACAACCAGTGGGTACCCATTGACCAACACCCCTCCTCCCACTCCACAACCTGCCCTTGGCAGGGTCATGTTCCTTCAACGTTCTTCCAACACGGTGTATGCAGGGTACAGCCCTCTCCCCATGGAGCCCCCCCCCGTCGCCAGTGCCACTGTACACAGCGCAATCAAAGCCACGGTGGCTGGTGTGCGTGATGGTGTGCGTGATGGTGCTGTGAAGCCCACTCGTATTTCATTGCTCCCCCGTCTCCCACGTATGGGGTGGGGTGTTGTGTGTGGGAGGGGTGTACACGTGGGTGTGGTTGATTCTCTGAGGGGTTGAAGCATTCAGGTGTATACCAACCTTGTTTACCAACACAACCTGGGGGTATCCTATGTCATCCAGTACACATGATACATGACCACATGGACACAGTACACACCCACACACCACACACACACATCAACAGGCCTCCCGCAACTGGCTCCCTTTGGTAAACGCATTGAGGAACTGTACTGCGCCACAGAAGTGCGCCAAATTGGTGCACAACTTGTCCAAGTGACTGTCCGGCGCTTTCTGGACCGCAGTGGACCCAATGGACCACGCATTCAAACCACCATTGAAACCACCAAACGCCTGGGACCTGCAGCCGCTGCGGGGGGCCCTGGTGTGCTGTCAGTCACAACGAGCACACCCACTATGGGTAGTGCTGGTGCTGGTGTGGGTGTTGCTGAGGAGGGGTGGGATGATCAGGGTGTGGGGGAGGATGATGGCACCTGGGGGCAGGGGGGGGACCAGGGGGGACCCCAGGGGGGGGGGCCTGAGGACCGTCCCTCCTGGAGTAGTGTGGGTGGTGGTGCATTTCAGGCTGTGTACAACAAGGGGCGCCTGGGCAAGGTATGTGGGTGACTGTCTTCCACCGCACATCAACCTCTGTGTACTCTATATACTACTGTGTATTTCCAGCGCATACCCATCACATTACACCCATCACATTACACACACGCGCACCCATCACCACCACAAAAAAGAACAAGTCATGGATGAAAACAGCACTCGTCCTATCAGCAACTGCGACTGCACTGCTGCTCGTCATCCTTGCTGTACTGGGTATCATCGGGGTGCTGCCTGGTACGGGTCTGGAGGCAACCCTGCATGCTGCACTGGTGCTGTCAGTGGTGGCCACCATTGTACTGGCTCGCATGTGCAGCAAATAGGGATAGGGGAATAGGGATGGAAGAGTGAATAAGGGAATAGGGATGGGTATGTGCTGCAAATAGGGGAATATTGTAACAGTTGCATGACTGACACGCATGTGTTGCAACTGACAAAGGTAATCATGTTGCTTTTTCTTTTCTTGCCCAACACTTGTGTGTGTTATGTTTGCAGCATGGTGTATAGGTACCATGTTGTATAGGACGGTGTGTGTTGTTTTTACACAACAAAAACACTCTATCAGCCAACAAGGGCATGGGTGTATGAGGTAATGACAGTGACATTATGAGTGCAATGGCAAGGTCTACACTCATGTTGTATCAGGCAAAGACACCTGTTGTTATCTTTGCATGTCTCATTGTACAATTTTATGAGCAGCAACAATCAGCAAGCAGCAATAATCAGCAAGCAAAAACACAAAACTGCAACATGAAATATAATGAATACAAATCAGTGACATCAATCAATACATGACGTTCCTTTGCAACATCCCCACACCACATGTGGGGATACCTACACTCGTCCAGCATACTTGTACGTGGATTCATACACACGCTGCAGTCCGAGAAGCGCCTCTCTCCTGTGCACAGACCCTACCACGTCCCTAGCCAAGCGTCGGGTCACACAGGAAAACACCCACTGACGCTCCCGCTCTGAGCATGCATTGTAAAGGGCACATGCCCCCCGTTGTAGTGCGACGGCTGCTTGAGGGGGGAGCCATGACTCTCGGGAATCTGTGGTTTTTGGGGGGGTATGTGTGTGTGTGTGTGTGTGATTTTCGTTTTTGTTTGTAGATGTGGGTGTGTACAAGTGGTTTTGGGTGTTGGGTGTGTATGGTGTGTACAAGTGGTTGTGGTTGCCACCTTGGGTGGTGTGGAGGGTGACAGCCATTACCCCACACGTGCAGTGTCCATATATAGTGTACCTTGCACAGCATAGGCAGGGGGTACTGCACATGCATATCGTACATAGTCCATCAACGCCAGTGCACAATATCGACCACTATCCAACGCATCCTGACGTATGTGATGATAGTGTGTGTGATATAATGATAATGATGATGATAATAACAATGATGATTGAGAATGAAAGCAACCAACATCAATTATGACAATTATGATGATACCATTGACGATAGTGAATATCATGACAGTAACAACAACAACAACAACACGCAATGCCCAATCAATACATACCATGGATGACAGTTCCTCATACACCTGCGCAACCTGCATTGCGCAATACACTGCAGCCACATCCCCCCCCCCCCCCTTCCCCTGTGCATCCAACCCACCCCCCCTTTCCCCCACCACTCCCCCATGACGCCTGTGGTTCCACCACACCCGAGTATGGTCATCAGCACACCACTGTACCAGCACGAGCAGCAGCGTGCGCAGGGAGTTGAGCAAGAGGGATGGGCATTTACGAAGCTTGGTTGGTCGATGTCGTACACAGCTGTGCAACACACGTGTGGCTGCTGTGTACACACACCCGAGGGACTGTGTGGGTGGTGTGTGTAGGAGATGTGTATGGTTGGGGTGTGGGGGGGATGTAGAGCATGGGGACTTGGACCAATTAGGAGTGGTAGGATGATGATCATGATGATAGTGGTAATGGTGGTGGTAGATTTGTGTTTTTATTGGTGCTGTCATGCCCACACACATGCACACAGATGGTTTGCCATCACAACAACACAAACGCACCTGTATTCCCCCCAGCACACCAACCCCATCCCCACGACCACCAAATCGGCCCGCCATCATCGCCTCTGTCACACAAGCCTGCAATGGTGCCACCACTGCGTTCATAATATCTTTGACCCGGTCAACACGCATGCCAAACACCACAGGACGCCCTACTATGCTCTCCAACACACGACATGCACAGCATGCAGCAGCTGCTACTACTGGAGATGCAGCGGTGTTGGTCAACATGTTGGTCAACACATGGGTGATTGCACTGGCATGGGTGGCGAGTGTGGGGAGCATAGATGCTGATGGAGGGGCCTGGTGATGGTGGTGGTGGTTTGCATGTGTTTGTGGTTGGGTAGGTGTACACATACTGTCACAACCAACACACAACCATGCGCACATACAACACAAAACTATACACAAGAGCATACCTCCAAGCAACACAGCAGAAACTCCACATATGGCAATACATGTGCTGCATGCTGCTCTTGCTTCTCACCCCCACCAATACCATGCACACCAACAGTAGCAGTCGTATGCACACCCCCACCACTACCACGACCACCACGATCCCCACGATCACCTCCACCACTACCACCACGATCACCAGTACCACCACCATTACCACCACCATCATCCTCAACCAAGCGCTGCAAGGATGCTACACAGCCCTCCACCAACCCCCCAAACACCACTGCATCATGTACGCTGTTGGCACATGCTGCGAGAGAGGTTAGTGCAGCCACACACAGTGTGTCATGTGGGGTGGGGTGGGGTGGGAGGGCAGCGGTGGGGAGGGTGTGGAGGGTGGTACGACGGGGCCAGTCAGGTGGGGGGGGCTGTGGTGTGGTGTGGTGTGGTGTGTAGAGGAGGTGTGATGTGGTGTGTGTGTAGAGAGGGAGTGATGAGGGGGGGGGGGAAGGGGGGGGAAGAAGTATGTGTGTGTGAAGTGGAATATGCATCACACCATACACGAAGCAATACATGCTACATATGCACACACAAATTGTATCCTCGAATATACATACACACCCAAGTATGCACACACACGCACACAAACGCTACCTGTTGCAGCACAAGATGGTTTCCCAATAGTGCAATATGCAATGCAAGTAGCTTCTGTGGCAACTGCTGCTGCTGCTCATGATGACCATGACCATTTCCAACACCACCATAAGCACCACCACCAACACCACCAGCACCACCAACACCACACATAAGTCCTGTGGTCATTCTACGTAATGCATGAATCAACATGCCCATCGTGTCCACCGATATCATTGACCGCATGTTGGTCAACGGATGGGTGAACTGTTGTATGGTGGTGGGTGGTGGGGTATGGGCATGTGGAAGGGGTAGGGGTGGGTCTGTGTGGAATACGAGGCGGGCCAGGAGGGCCCCTGCAAGGGGGGCCAGGGCAGCATGAGCAGCCTATGTGTGTTTGTGTGTGTAGGTGTAGGTGTGGGTGTGGTGGGACAACCATAGTGAGAACAGGTATAGCAGTGTCAGCATAGAATTGTGTGTGCATCTATACGCATGGTATGTTGGTATGCAATCAACAACTTTGTTGTGCACACAACGAATACAAGGTGTGCACCCAACACACAACATCCATGATACACACATACTCATCACACACAATACCCCACCCACGATATACCCCACCCACCACACACACACCGGTATAACAGGAGGTTGTCGTGCTGGTAAACGACTTGTCAGTGTGACACGTGATCCCCGTTTTCTCATACCCCCCACAGCCACCACCCCCACTGCTGGCACCACCTCCCCACTGCTGCTGCTGGAGGCACTTGGTGTGTTGTGTGCGTCATGAGGAGGTGTGTCGTGTGCATCATGGGGAGGGGGAGGACGGGTATCATGGTGTGCTCTTTGTTCTCTTGTTCTTTTATTCTCCTCCATGCCATCCTCCTCCCCTTCCTTGTTGTGAACACCGTTGTCATCATGTTGACCATGTTCATTTGTGTGTTGACCAGGTTCATTTGTGTGTTGACCATGTTCATTTGTGTGTTGGCCATGTTCATTTGTGTGTTGACCAGGTTCATTTGTGTGTTGGCCATTAGTCTCCATGGCTTGCAAGGTATTGTGTAGTATCAACAACTCTGATCCAGCCACCAACACACTTGCCACTGCCTGTTGTTGAGGGGGTGTTGTTGTTGGAGGGGGTGTTGTTGTTGAGGGGTTTGTTGTTGAGGAGTACATGTACATATCATACACGCACTGTATTTACATACCATATCATCATATAACATATACACTTTCACACCATATGCCACACACACACGGCTATACACTGGAATACATACTGCAACACACAACACACAACCACCCTCACACACCTTGACACTGGCTGATGCATACAACACGCCCTCCAATGCTACACCAGCACCCTCCTCCTCACTACCATCACCCCCTTGTGGTGTATTCACCACCATGGTGCCCTCCTGTCCTTTCATCACCATCACATGACCACCCGTGGTCTTCTTGGGGGCTGGCCCATTCCCCCCACCCCCCACCCCATCCTCCCCTTGCAGCACATCCCCTGACTGTTCAGCTGTCTGTTCAGGTGCCAAAAGACGCGGCCGGGGTGCCTTGGTGTGCTTTTTCCGTGGCTGCACCTGACCAGCAGCCAAATCTTGCATGTGTTGACATACTGGTTGCATGGTCAACGCCAAAACCAACTCGAGTGCATCATGGTCAACATGGGGGGTGGGGCGGGGTGGAGTGAGAACTCTGGCGAGCTGTGTTGGTGGCTTGTGAAGGGCAGCCTGTGCCTGCATATGGGGAGGGTGGTGGTGGTGGTGGTGGTGGTGGTGAGAAGAGCAAAACATGGTGTGTGCATGCAGTACTGTTGATAATACTCAACATACAGTACTACTCACAACATACACCCCCACTCACAAACCATTGCACCCACACTGACTCCACCACAACCCACCCACACATGATACACACCATATACACCACAAACCACCACCCACACTACCACCACCACCACCACCCACAATTCACACCACCACCAAACCCACCCTTTTTTCATCAACCCTACCTTGCCTGCTGCAGCTTCCACGGCAGCTGCCACACATGCCAATGCCACATGCGTCACACTACACCCAGCAGCATGCACCAACACACCCACGCTGGGATCTGTTACACGTGAAGTACCAGGTATACATGTGGGATATGTCGACCGTGGAGTACCATGGTGGTGGTGTTGTGGAGGGGAGGTTGTGGGGGAGGAGGGGGGGGGTGGGGGGATGGGGGGTGGGGGGTGGCCGTGGAGGAGGGTGAGACCTGTGGTGAGTGCTTGTGCTGCCCCCTGTGTGTGTATATGGGTGGGTTGGGTGGGTATGTGTTGTGGGTGAATATACATGTGTGTGCGTGTGATGGATAGGTGTGGAAACACAGTGCCTCACTAGTACATTGAGTGCTTGTTTTAATTATTGGCACGTTGTCTCTCAACCTGCCCCCATACACCCACTCTCAACAACACCCCCCCCCTACACAATACACACCTCATCATCTTCCAACATGACCAGCACAGGCTCCAACACACCCTCCACCACCCTGCCCCCCTCTCCCCGTCCTCTCTCACTCTCACTGCGTAACACCAGCCCACCCACCAGGCCCCGCACCACCCAAAACACCACCCCGCTACACCCGGACGCACACATGCTCGACAGCGCACACGTATCGTGCAACCCAGCAACCAACGCAGCAGTGGTGATGGTGCGCGACACACCCAGGAGCAAGGGGAGCAGCCGAGAGGGGGGGAGCACATCAAGCAGGGGGGCGCATGGTGGTGGGTGTGTCGCATGGTCGGTGTTGGGTGCCACACCATCCACCCCTTGTACCTCTGTGCGCATCACACCTGCCACAGCCACCATTGCACGACATGCCAGCTGGCACAGGGCCGCCACCGAGGGAGAGGGCCCCCCCGGGCGCCGGGGGGGGCCCGTGGCCGCCAGAAACGCAGCAGCCGTGGCGGCGGTGGCGAGTAGGGTTGTGACAAGGGTCAGGGTGGTGGTGTGCGCACGGTGGGGGGTGGGGGGTGGGGGTGTGATGGGGTCTGGGTCGATGAGGGACATGAGCGCCACACCCTGGAGCAAGCAGGGGACCTCGTGGGTCCCCACTGCCGCAGGTGCAGGGCCCCGCGTAGTGCCCCCTCCCGTGTGCCGCACCGACGCAGGGGTGGTGGTGGTGGTCAACGGTGTTGCAGCTTGTGTGGTCAACGCATGGGTTTGCCAACGATTGAGGTGCTTGGCGGTCAAACGTAATGCTTTGACCAACCCCTCTGGTTGATCCGGGATGTGTGTTTTTGCAGGTTGGTGTGTTGGTGGGGGGTGTTGGTGACCAGAAGAAGGGTGTTGTGAAGGGTGTTGTGAGGGTTGTTGTGAGGGAGGAGGGTTTTGGGGGACCCAGGCCCCCCCCCAGGGGGGGGCCCTGGGGGCCACTGCATCCACTAGAGTAGCAACCACAGAAGCAGGGGTGGCAATGGGGCCACTACTGGGTGGTCTACGTGTTGGTGGGGATGCTCGTGCGAGTGCATCATTGATAGGACTGTGTGCGTGTTGGGGGTGGAGTGGGGGGAGAGGTTTTGTGGTGTTTGTGGATGGTGGGATACACATGGATGGGTGTTTTGTTGTTGGGTGTTGATGGTGTGTTGCTGTATGCGGTGTACATGACCAAAGTTTGTCAAATCAATCATCAATTACATTCATCAAACGCATACACAAACACGTACCGTAATGCACCATGAAGCATACGCAGCATCGCAGCCACCCACACATCTTCACTCATCAACACACCACCACTGCTGCTCCTATACACACCAGCATCACCCATTGTGCCACTCTCCTTATGCACAACACCTTGCTGCTGCTGTTGCTGCTGTTGCTGTTGTTGTGGCATGCATATGCATTGTCGCTCATGTCTGCTCAACACAGCACCATATGCAAGGTCCATGCAACATACAGGGGTAGTGGATGAGGGGGTTGTAGGGTTGGTGTGTGAGGGAGTTGTAGGGGTGGTGTGGGGTGGTGCAGGTGGTTGGTGGAGCATGTGGAGGGTAGCTAGGTCAACAAGCACCTGTGGGAGTGGTGGGTATTGTGTCTGAGGGGGTATTGGGTGTGAGGGGGTATTGTGTTGTACACAGTACACCATGTACTCCCCCACACATTCAAATTTTCTCTCTCTCTCTCACACACACACATACATGCACAAAAACACACAAACCATGCACACATGGTGAATAAGTAGGTGATCACACGCACACAAAACCACACCCACCCTCGCAAACACAATGAAAAACACAAAAACAAGAAGTAAAAAAGGGGGGAAACAAACACACCTCTGCAAAGGCCACAGCCAATGGCACAGGCGCCCACTGCAACACCACCTGCTCCACACACAACAACTCCTGCACAGCCGCAGACGTGTACTGACCCTCACCCAGCATGCACAGCACGCCGTCGTATGGTTGGCGGGCGTGGGGGGCGCGTACATCAGGGCGCTGTGGAGTCAGGCTGACGAGGCATGCTGCGAGGTCATGTAGCTCTTTTGAGGTGCTGCGTTGTGTGTGTGTGATGGTGTGTGACCATGTGGTAATCCTGGTGTGGGGTGTAGGGGTGTGTGTGAGAGGTGTGGGGTGTGGGGTGGGGTGGTTTACATGTGTGCGAATGTGTGTACATGCATGTGCATACACATAACAACAACATAATGCACATTGGACAACATATATAGCAAACAATATGCATACAGCCACATACATACCTGGCTTGCATATCGTCCCCTGTGTCAACCCCACCCCCACCCCCACCCACCATCACCAAGGGGCACGTCGCTGCACACCGCTGCCAACGCTCCTGTAGCATCACACATCGCGCAGCAACAACCTGTACCAAACACAATTTCAACTGTGCAGCAGCCATGGGCGGCACTGTATTGGCGGTGGTCAACGCAGCGTTGACCACATGCATGAGGCTGGGGAGACGGGGGTGGGTAGGTGTGGTGGGTGTGGTGGGGGGAGGCATGATGGGGGGGAGTGCTGCAGCCCAGTGATCGGTGGTGGGTGATGGTGGTGGTGGCTGTTGTGATGGTGGCTGTTGTGCTGGGGTGGTGTTGACTGAGGGTGGTTCCGTTGACTGCCCAGGGAGGGGTAGAATATCCGGCAACAGTGCTGCACATGCACCATGCAACCTGGTTTTTGAATGATGTGTGTGTGTGTGGATTATGTGTGTGGATTAAGTGTGTGTATATACTATGTGTGTGTATATTATGTATGTGTTTAAGTGGGGATACAAGGGTGAGTGTATGGTTGTACTTTGTGATGCAAGTGCAAGCAAGCATCACACATCAAGCATTATGCAATGAACACGTAACGACACCACAATCACACCCAAACACCACAACCACCATACAACACACCTGCATACACTGGTCCACACCCGGAACCCCACATGTGCCACCCCCATCACCCCCAACATGCTCCCCTCATATTTCCCTTGCGCCAACATGACAAGGGCCCCCCGAAACCAGGCCGCCCAGGGGCCCTCCATGAGTGACTGTAGTGAAAGGGCCACTTGGTGGGCTGTTGGTAAATTGACTTGTATTGCATGGAGCACGCAGCATGCAACCTGTGGGGGGGTTGGTGAATGTGTAGGGTTGGTGTGGGGGGGGATGGTTGGTGTGGGGTTGATGCGCGTGGGGTGTAAATAATAATTAAAAACACCATGGTAAATACATGTCCACCAAAACAACACACCACACCTCACATACACATGTACATGCACCAAAACAACATACCTCACATACACATGTACATCCACCAAAACAACATACCTCACAAGCACATGCAAGTTGCAAGGCAGCCAATGGGACGTCGCTACTTGTCACTCCTGTTGTTGTTGTTGCTGAGGGTGTTGCTGCTGAGGGTGTTGCTGCTGCATCATGCTGTGGTTGGTGCTGGGTGTATTCTTGTTGTGCAGCTGCAAGGGAGTGTAAGTGGCTGACAACAACCTGCGTGTGTGTGTGTGTGTGTTTGTGTGTTATATGTAGTACATGCTAATAAATACATGTGGGTTTGTTTGCATATCGTGGTGTATACATCACACAGCACAACAACACAACAGCACACCCCAGTGCACCCGGTACGCGACACAACATACCTCCACCAGCAATGGTGATTGACCAGTGGGAACCTTGTGTACTGTGTGTGTGTGTGTGTATTGTGATGTGGGGGGTGGGAGGTGTTGGGGGGGCTCAACTCCAACACACCCCATACACCCCCCCGCACATCCCCCATACATCCCACACACACCCCAACCCACCCCATACCCACCCCATACCACACGTAGAAATGCGCTCCAACAGCACAGGGCTCCCCACCACTGCACCAGCCCCATCCCCGGCTACATGTATGCTCTCTAACAATGCCCTGAGCAACACAGGGAGCTGTCTCACCTCAGCGTATGTTGTGACCACCTCTGCTGCGAGGGCGGCCACGTGTGTATGCAGGGTGGTGTGGTGGTGTGTGTGTGGTAAGTGGGGGTGGTCGGTTCCATGCACAGCGTACACAGCAGGAGCAGGAGCACAATTCACAGCGTGCACAGCAGGTACACTTGGTGGAGGGGAAGCAGGAGGGATGGAGCGAGGGGTAAAACCACTACCATGGTCACCCCCAGCACCCCCCTCATTAGGAGCACCACCATCACGACCACCACCAGCACCACCACAGCATTCCCAGAGGAGGCGCCAAAGGGGCCCCGGGGCCACACGGAGGGCCCTGTGTTCCAGGACAAGCACCTGCCTGAGAAGCTGCAGGGAAGCTGCCAGGGTGGTAGTGTCAGACCATGCCGCAAGGGTGGTGGTGGTGGTGGTGGCAGGGTCAGAGCATACAGGTGGATGTGCTTTCGGTGTGCCGGGGGTGGTTGGAAGATGGGTGGTGGTGGTTGGAGGATGGGGGGTTGGGGAGGGAGTGTGTGCATGGGATGATATGTGTGCGAGTGCGAGGGTTGCGAGGGTGGTCAGCACTTGACACAGGTGACCTAGGGGTTTATGGTGGGAAGCGTATACAGTGGGTGTTGTGGTGTATTTTGTGGTGAATTTTGTGGTGTATATCGTCTCTCAACAATCACACACACACACACACACACATACCATGTTGGTCAATGGTGGGTGAGTATATCACAAGCTGATGTGCTGTGTCCAATAGGTCTGCTGCAACACTGTGTGTGTGTGTGTGTGTGTGTGTGTGTGTGTGTGTGTGTGTGTGTGTGTGTGT
>VFQP010001423.1_pt1 | contig 32147 bp, 28 predicted proteins | sample 3512351 | NCBI WGS metagenome assembly VFQP01 (sample SAMN10412372, study PRJNA504923) | tailings metagenome | isolation source: Relicate 1 Philex TSF1 revegetated site | place: Philippines: Tuba, Benguet | collected 2017-08-29
TGTCGACGGACGATCGAATGTCAGGTGCTCCGCATCGCCGTGACGGCTTGGTCGCCTTGAATGAACACGCCGAACGTTCTGCGGAACCAGTGATCGAGATCATCCATGATCGTGAAGACCGCAGGAACGTAAATGAGGCTAAGCGCAGTCGAACTCAAAAGCCCACCGATCACGGCGATGGCCATAGGTGCGCGGAATTCAGCGTCGGCGCCGATACCAAGCGCGATCGGCAGCATGCCTGCCCCCATCGCAACCGTGGTCATGACGATGGGGCGGGCGCGCTTTCGCGCAGCTTCTATGAGCGCCTCATTACGTTCGAGGTTCTGATCGATCCGGGCTACGATCGCGTACTCGACCAGCAGGATCGAATTTTTGGCGGCGATCCCCATCAGCATCAGGATGCCGATGAGGGCCGGAAGGGATAACGAAGTACCGGTTGCGACCATCAGGCCGAAAGCCCCGCCAAGCGAAAGCGGCAGCGCGGTCAGGATCGTGACCGGCTGAAGAAAGTTATTGAATAACAGCGCAATCACGAACATTAGAAGTACAATGCCGGAAACGATGGCAAGCACGAATCCGCTGAACAATTCGTCCATGTGCTCCGCATCGCCCGCGGATTGGCGGATCACCCCAGGCGGAAGGTCTGCGATCGAAGGTAGATTGGAAACCAGCGTATCAGCCTCTCCCGTGGTCAAGCCCACGATCTCGGCTTCGACCGTCGCGCTGCGGCTGCGGTCCACGCGGTCGATCTGGTTGGGCCCGGCACCGAACGCGAAATCGGCCACGGAAGAAAGCGGAACGGAGCCTATGGATGTTGGCACCTGCAGGCTCAGGATCCGAGAAAGATCGGACCTCGCACGCTCGTCAAGCATGACGCGAATGGGAATTTGCCGATCTTCGAGGGTGAACTTCGGCAGGTTCTGTTCGGATTCGCCGAGTGTCGCGATGTTGGCGGTCTGGGCGATCGTGGTCGATGAGACGCCGAGCATCGCCGCCTTGTCCATCTTGGGCGTGATCTGCATTTCGGGACGCGAAAGGGCCACTGTCGAGCCGGCGTTCTGGAAGCCCGGCGTGGCTTGCATCTCGCGGGTGAGCGCTGAGGCCGCACGCGATAGAGCATCGGCATCATCGCTTTTTAGCGTGACCTGAACCTTAGAGCCCGACTGCCCATCCGCGCCGAAACGCAGCCGCGCGCCCGGAAGCTCCCCAAGTTGCGACGCGACGGATGCTTCAAACGCCTGCTGCGTGACGGCGCGCTCGCTGCGAGGCTTCAGGTTGACCGTCACCGTTGCCTTGCGAACCTCACCCGACGAGCTCTCATCCCCGATGCCTCCAGATGACGTTTGCGTTCCGAGGGCTGCGTAAACGGATTTGACCTCCGGCCGATCTTTGAGAATTGCGACAGCCCGTCTCACGGTTGCGTCCGTATCTGCGAGGCTGGCGCCGGGGGCGAGCTCGATCGAGAGAACCGATCGCCCTCGGTCTGTCGCGGGGATGAAGTCGGTTGGCATCAGACCTGTCAGGTTCATGGAGCCGGCAAAGAACGCGGCGCCAGCAAGAAGTGTCAGCCATCGCCAGCGTAGCGTCCATCCGAGGATCCGAAGATAGGCTGGAATCCAAAACGCCTCATCCTCCCGTGTCCCGTGCGACTTCATCAGATAAGCGCCCATCATTGGTGTCAGCAGGCGCGCGACGACGAGGGAGAAGAACACGGACGTACAGACGGCAATGGCGAACGACTTGAAGATCTGGCCGGGGATGCCTGCCATGAATCCGACGGGCATGAACACGGCGATGATCGAGAATGTCGTCGCGACAACAGCCAGCCCGATTTCGTCGGCCGCTTCAATCGCCGCATCGTAGGCGTTTTTACCGGTCCGCCGCATGTGGCGGACGATGTTTTCGATCTCGACGATTGCGTCATCAACCAGAATGCCAACCACCAGGGCGATGGCGAGCAGGGTGATGTTGTTTAGCGACTCATTGAGCACGTACATGACGCCGAATGTGGGCAGCAGAGACAACGGCAGGGCTACGCTCGATATCAACGTGGCACGCACGTCGCGCAGGAAGTACCAGACCACAAGGACAGCGAGCGCCGCGCCGATCAGGAGAGCCTCGATCGCGGCGGCATATCCCTCGAGGACGTCATCGGTCGAGCTGGTTACTTCACGAATGGTGACGTCGGGATAATCTGCGATGAATGCCGCCACCTTCGATCTGACCGCGTCGGTGACCGCAACCTCGCCGGTGCCGACCGAGCGGTAAACGCTGAACCCAATCACCTCTCGATCGTCAAGGCGCGCGCGTTGCCGAGGTTCCGCCCATGACTGTTCCACCGAGCCAAGCTCGGAGAGCATGACCGTGCGGCCGTCGGTCAGGATGAGACGCATGCGAGCAAGCGTCTGCACGTCCTTGGCGCTGCCGAGCGTTCTGATCGCTTGCTCCCGCTCCCCGAGCGTCATGCGCCCGCCGGGCTCGTTGACGTTCTGCCTCTTCAATTGGTCGGAAACTTCCGAAGCCGTGATCCCGAGCGCCATCATGCGGTCGGGGTCGAGGCGGACGCGGATCTCCTGATTCACACCGCCGGCCCGTTCGAGTCGTGAGACGCCGCCAACCGAAAGCACCGCCTTTGCAACGTCGTTGTCGATGAACCAGCTGAGCTTGTCCGGTTCCATGTCCGGAGCGGTGACGATGAACGTCAGGACCGCCTGGCCCGTCGCATCGACCCGCTGCACCAACGGTTCGACAATATCGGCCGGCAAATTGGATCGGACCGATGCCACGGCGTTACGAACATCGTCGGTTGCGCGGTCGATATCGGTCCCCAATGCGAATTCGACGCTGGTCGTGGAGAGGCCCTCGTTGATGGTAGAGCGGATGTGCTTGACCTTGCCGAGGCCGGAAACGCTGTCTTCGATAAGGCGCGTGACCTGTGTCTCCATATCCGTCGGCGCAGCACCGGACCGGACAACGCTGACTGTGACTGCCGGAATGTCGATGTCCGGCATGTCATTGATGCGCAGCTTCGCGAAACTCACCACACCCGAGAGCGACAGGAACAGGAATAGGACGATTGTGGGCAAAGGGTTGCGAATGGCCCAGGCGGAAATCTGGTTCATGGCGTGACCGTCAGCGGTTGAACGGACGCCACTGCGGCGCGGACCTTATCGCCGTCGTTCAAAAGGCCCGCGCCTTCGACGACGATGCGTTCGCCAACGACAAGCCCGTCCACAACCTCGACAGCAGAGCTGGTTTTTCGCGCCGCAGTGATTGCCTTGAGTACTGCTGTTCCATCCTCGCGTACGGCGAATACGCCCGCCTTTCCGTCACGCCAGACAAGCGCTTTGATAGGGACAGTCACGGCCTCCGTGGAGCCGGCGTCGATTTCGACCCGGACGAACATGCCGATTTTCAACTCGGTGTCCGCGGGCAGCGATACGCGCACGGTTCCGAGACGGGTCTTGGAATCGACGATCGGTGAAACGATCCGCACGGAGCCTTGCGAGACGCGCCCTATGGGATCGACGATGCGGGCGGGCTGTGCCGTCAGAACCCGGAATATGTCTGCTTCGGACACCAAGGCATTCACTTCGATGAGACCGCCCTGAATGAGGCGGAATAGGTCAGTGCCGGTTTGCACAACTTGTCCCAGCGTCGCGCTTCGGGCTGCTACGATCGCGTCAGCAGGCGCCACGATCTCGGTTTGCGCCAGACGCGCCCGGCTCTCTTCGAGAACCGCCCGCGCCGACGCGAGCCTCGCCGCAGCGGTCTTCACCAGCATTTCGCGCTGCTCGATCGCCTGCTGGCTGATAACCCCGCTAGTTACCGTGTGAGCCCGATTCTGATCGGCCAGTGCATTGGCCAAGTTGGCGTCGGCCTCCGCGATTGCCGCCGTGTGCTGTTCGATCTGCGCCTGAAGCACGCTCGTGTTGAGGCGCGCCAGGATTTGCCCGCTTTTGACGTGGTCTCCCTCATCCGCGTGGAGTTCGACGATCGCCAATCCGTTGGCTTCGGCGCTGATCGGCATCTCCCGCCATGCAGCGACGGTGCCTGTTCCGATGATTAAGCCGTCGATCTGACTCGTCCGCACGGTGTCGACGATGACCGTGAGTTGGGGCTTTCGGTCCTCGTCGAGGCTCCCGCCCAAAGCCGGAGCAGGGGTCGCACTGAAGAGCGCGAGAGCGATCGCGACAAATGATCCGACGCGCGCAAGAGCGAGCATATGCGGTTCTCCGGTTGACGAAGAAACCCATCGTGGAGCACGATCATTGCGCCTTCACGTTCGAATGTGTCTGAATATATCTGCGAACCAGAATTTCGTGTCGAAGCGCCGCTGTTCACGCCACATTCTGCCCCCTCATGACGTTCCAATCGAACCGTATCGAACCGTCCGGTAATCTGCGGACAGCCGCCACAGAGCATGCGTCCACGTCCTCAGCTAGGCGATCGATAAGCGCGGATTTCCTCCGAGCGATCACAGCTTGGAGCAATGAAGTGGCCGAACAGATAGCCCGGAAAGGGAAGGACGGCATTCGCTTCTCACCCGGAAGCGGACATCCTCCCAGTCGTATGAGTATTCGACCTAATACCGGTCCGGATGTCAGCATGTGGGACTTTCCGGTCAGCGCGTCATGGCAGCTTCGTCCCAATAGCCGTCATTTAACTGCAGTGGTCGGTCTTCTCTGCGCGATTTCCAAACATGTCTGCTTGATGCGCTGAACAGGCCATCGGATGTAGAGTTCTTCGCAATCTCCAAGGCATCGTCTAGCTCTTTTGCCTATTCCGCGCACGCGATCGAGACTATTCGTCGTTCCCGGAAAAAGCCTGCTTTCTTGCCGGCGCGACGGCCGAGGATTAGACAACTGTCCAGCGCTGATGCAGCGTGCGCGCCGCCCAATCGAGTAGGAAGCCGAGGATGCCGATGACGAGCACCATCGCCATCAGCTCGGAGTAGGCGAGGCGATCGCGCGTATCCAGGATGAAATAGCCGAGCCCAGCCGAAACGCCGAGCATTTCGCACGGCACCAGCACGATCCAAAGAATACCGATCGCGAGCCGCACGCCGGTCAGTACGTGACCAAATACGCCCGGCAGAACGACGTGAACCAGAGTTTCCCAGCGGGTTGCCGCGAGGCTTCTGGAGAGTTGAAGCCACGCCGGATCGAGATTGCGGACACCCGCCGCCGTATTGAGCAGGATCGGCCACACCGCCGCGAATGCGAGCAGGAAGTAGATCGGAAAATCACCGACGCCGAACACCATGACCGCGATCGGCATCCATGACAGCGGCGAGATCATCCGGAGAAACTGAAACGCCGGTGAGACCGTCGCATCGAACGTCCGACTCAAGCCCACGAGCAGACCCAGAGGCAAGCCGACGAGCAAGGCGAGCCCGAGTCCGACGAGAATCCGTCTCAGACTTACTGCGATATGCAGAATGAGGTCGGATCCCATCAGCAGCGTCGCGAAACTCGCAAACGCGGCGGACGGCGCGAAACGCTCGCCCAAGCCGCCCGGCTCGGCGAAGAGGAAAATGAGAGCCCACCACGCGAACACAATTCCGCCGAGCCCCAACAGGCCGAGGAGCGGCCGCGCCAATTGGGACAGGCTTCGCAGTGGCGAGCTCCCATCTCGAGTGTCCGCCTTTGAAACCGTGCGAACGTCTCCGGCGAGATCGCTCACGTGACGATCACTTCCTTGCGTTCGAACGCGTCGGGGAGACCAAACGCCTTCAAGCCTCCGGCGGCTCCGATCGCGGTCTTGACGAAACTGTCGTCGACGAGATCCTTGGCGGCAAAGGCGGGGTCGAGCGCATCGAGGAAGCCCTTGTCTCCTTCGATCAACGTCTTCTTCAGGAGCTTGACGAGCTCCTCGGTGTAGCTCGGATACGGGTAGGGCTGGAAATCAATACGCTGGTCGTTCCATTCCTTGTGAACGATCGCGCCCGACGCCAGATAGCCCGTGATGTCGGCCTGCGGCGGCGCCAGGACTTTGGTCAGCACCTCGACGGCATGGGGCGTGTACTTGTTAGCGCCTTCCTTCGAAAGCAGCTTGGCGGTTTCGAGCCGGTTCTCGCGCGTCCAGAGCTGCGCTTTGACGATGGCGTTGACGACTTTCTGCGACCACACCGCGCGACCGGTCAGATCGCGCTCGTGCAGCAGCACGACGCAGCAGGCGTGATCCTTCCAGACGTCGCCGGTGAAGCGCAGGACCTTGCCGACGCCGAGTGCCTCGCCGGCCGCGTTGAACGGCTCGGCCACGATGTAGCCCGCGATCTGCTTCGCCGAAAGCGCCGGAACCATGTCCGGCGGCGCCAGGATGACGAGGTTGACCTCGTTCGGCGCCACCTCGGTCTTCTTCGTGACCGGCGTCAGACCGTTGGCGCGCAGAAGCTCCTGTAGCACGATGTTGTGGATCGAGTACCAGAACGGGATCGCGACGGTCTTTCCGCCGAGGTCCTTGACCGAATTGATGTCCTTCGCAACCGTCAGCGCCGAGCCGGACGTATGGTTCCAGGCGACGACCTTAGCCGGTACCTTGCTGCCATAGCGGGCCCACACCGCGATCGGCGACAGCACGTGAACCACGTTGACCTGGCCGGAAATGAAGGCCTCGACGAGTTGCGCCCAGCTGCGGAGCAACACCGGTTTCTCGGCCTTGACGCCCTCGGCCTCGAAGAGACCGTTAGCGTGCGCCACCAGCAGCGGCGTCGCGTCCGTGATCGGCAAGTAGCCGATCTTGACCGGTTCGTCGGGAGCTTGTGCACGCGCCTTAAAGGCGTCGAGGAATGGCAGCGCGCCGCCCGCCGTGAGAAGCGCGGACAGCTTGACGATGTCGCGGCGTGAGAAGAACTCTTCGTTCATAGTGACCTCCAATGATATTTTTCAGTGAAGCCGCGTCGTCGCCTCGCGCAGCCTCTTCACGATCTCGATCCGGATTTCCCCCAACTCGGCCACCCGCTCGGCACGCGGGTGCGGAAATTCGATGCGCCATTGCCCAACCTCGCGCGCCGGCGCTCCGCCGATCAGCAGAACGCGATCCGACACGAGCAGCGCTTCGTCGATGTCATGAGTGATGAGGACGACGGCGGTGCCGAAATCGCGCACTACCTTGAGCAAAAGCTGCTGCATCTCTGCGCGCGTAACCTCATCTAGGGCGCCGAACGGCTCGTCGAGGAGCAGAACCTGCGGCTGGCGCGCGAGACAGCGGGCAAGGGACGCGCGCTGCGCCATGCCGCCCGAAAGCGCCGCCGGATAAAGCGCACACGCGTGCGTCAGGCCGACCTCGGCGATCGCACGGTCAACACGCGCCTGGCGGTCATGCGCCGAAAGTCGCGGCTGATGCTTGAAGTCGAGCCCGAATCCGACGTTGCGTTCCAGCGACAGCCACGGCAACAGCCCAGGATTTTGAAACGCCATGGCGACGCGCGGATGCGCCCCCCGGATAGGCACCCCTTCGATCTCAATCTCGCCGGTCGTGCTTGGCTCGAGCCCCGCCAAGATTCGCAGCAGGCTCGATTTTCCGACGCCGCTCGGCCCGAGGACAGACACGACTTCGCCGGGCGACAACGCCAGGTCGAAGCCCGTCAGGATCGGTTGACGGCCGCCCGGATAACGTAGCGAGAGCTGCGACGCGGCGAGCACGGGGCTCCGAGCGGCGCTCATAGCGGCACCCCTTGCTGCTGCGCGAGCGCGGTCCGAAGCTGAACGATGCTGGGCGTGATCACCGGTATGAACGCGGCTTCGCGCCAGCGCCGCGCAAAATTCTGCCCCGGTCCGCTGAGGTAAGCCCGGCCTCCGCTGGCCTGAAGCTCGAGGCCCGTCGCCTGCGCGACGATGTCGGCGAGCGCGATACGGATTTGGAACAGCCGCGCCGGCTGGGTGTGGAAGGCATCCCGCGCCAAGCCTTCGAACAGCGCGGCCTCCTGACGGTCGAGCTCTTCGGCGGTTTCGGCGACGATCTGCTGCAAAACGTTGCGGCCAGCGCCCGACGCCTGGCGCGCTTCGCTCAAGGCCCGCCGGGCAAGGCCGATCGACATGCCGCACTGGAGCCCAAGAAACGCCGGGCGGACCTGAGGCAACCACAGCCTCGCGTCGGGATGGATGATCTCCCGCGCGGAAATGCGGGTTCCTGAGACGGTGACGGCTGCAGTATTGCTGGCACGCAGCCCCAGTAGGTCGAGGTCGGGCGAGCGCACCACGCCTCCGTCCGTCGAGGACAGGGACGCAATGAAGGATTGGCCGTCCTGTCGCTCGATCGCCACCGCGAGGTGAAACGGTGCGTGTCGCAGGTTGGTGACCCACGGCAACTTTCCGTCGACGGCAAGGTGCTCACCGTCCACGCGCGCGCGGAACTGAAGCTCTTCGAAGCCCTGCAGATGCTTCATTGCATTGGAAAGGCCGGTCGCTCCCGCCGCCGCTCCTGTCAAAAGCTCGGGCAGCAAGCGCGCGCGCAGGTCCTCGTTGGAGCTCTGCAGCAAATATTCGATGTAGGTGCGGTGGCCCCACAGGACAAAGCCGGCCGCCAACGAATGGAACGAGACATCCGCCACCGCGGCGATCGCGTCTCGAAGGCTTCCACCGACACCGCCTAACGATGTCGGAACGCCGATACCGGGCAAGCCGTCCGCCGCGAGCGCCGGCAGCACCTCTGCCGCGCGCTCATTGGAGGTGTCGAGGTCGTGGGCCGCCGTTTCAAGCCAATCCGACAAGCGGGGTTCGGCCGCCGGCAATCGCGATGCGGTCTGGCTCATTCGGCCGCCACCGACGACGCGTTCAGCCTCGGCTCCCAGCGATATGCCTCAAGCTCTCGATTGAGCGGCGGCTGGCCGAGATTGTTCGCAAAGTTGCAAAGGGTGGCCAGGCTCACGCCCAGCACCACCTCGAGCGCGGCGCCTTCGTTGAAACCGGCAGCAAGAAACTTCTCGAGCGCGCCGTCGGACACCGCCCCGCGCGCGGCGATGACCTCGCGCGTGAAAACCGCGATCGCGTTCAACCGCGCATCCGCCAAAGGCTCCAATTCCCGAAGCGCTCCGACGGTTTCGCTGTCGAGGCCGGCCTTCTTGGTCGCGATCGCGGTGTGTCCGGCCACGCAGAAGCCGCAGCCATGAGTGGCGGCCGCAGTGATCTGAACCACCTCCCGCTCGGGCAACGTCAACGACGCCCGGGCATTGATGCCTGACACCGTCAGATAGGTTTCGAGCGCGACCGGTGCGTTGGCCAGAACACGCAGAAGATTGGGCAGATAGCCGTTGTTTTTCTGGGCGGTCTCCAGCGCCGGCCGGGCCGCCTCCGGCGCATCCTCGATACTGCGGAGTGGGAGGCGCGCCATATTTCGTACTCCTCGTGTGGACCGTTCCGGTGATGCACGCGAAGGCGCGCTGCACAGAAATCGCGCACGGCGTAGCGGCCGACAAATAGGAAATTTCGAAAAGGATCGCAGAATACGTGATTTGGATTTCGGCACGGTGGCAGGCGACGCGATAGCAGCGGCGCGTCCGCTTTCGTGATCACGCGCGTTTGCAGCACACTGCATAAGCTTTGGAGCTTTTCTTCCTTTGCGTCTCCGCAGTCGCCGCTAGTGCTATCTCCAAATTTTCGAGGCAGGCATCACATGGCAAACAACACGGCCGGCGCGCGCGGCGAATCGAAGACGTTTCACCTTTGGGTCTTTTCGGATGCGCATGTCGCGACCGATCGCGCGGTTGCTGCCGCGATCCGCAACGGCATGGGATTTGTTCCGCCCGCCGGCTATCCGGAGAGTTTATCGAACGCATTGCGCCAATCCGAAGAGGGCGGCGACCTGGGCGGACCGCCGTTTCGATGGGATATCGCACTCGATCTCGGCGACAACGCCGGGCTTTGGGATCTTCCGGATGACCCGCAGGGCCAAGAGGTCGTCCGCCAGCTCGGAGTGCTGAAGTCGCACCGGCGGGAGCAGATCTACCCTGTCGCAGGCAATCACGACGGCTCGCCGGGGGGCGCGGCCTCGAGCCAGGGAAAACCCGCCAACTGGTGGTTCCGAAAGTGGATCGACCCGCTCGGCGAAAATTCCGAGACATCCGGCGTGGACAACAGCAAGCGGCCATTCGCCATCGAAGGCGTCTGGGATCGCTATTCTTTCAAAGTCGGAAACCTCAATTTTCTTCTGATGAGCGACCGGAACGACCTGCCGTATCCGGTTGGTCGTCAGGAGTTTGGCGGCGGTTCTCCCGCCGGCGCGGTCACAAGCGACACCTGGTCGTGGTGGACGGAGAAAGTCGATGCGGCGAACGCAGCCGGCGAGATCGTAATCAGCGCCCATCATCATATGCTGCGCGAGACCACGGTCGGCTCCGGCGACTACGAGGGCGTGGCGCGTTACCCGGACGGTCGGTATCGGCATGGCCGCTATCACGGGGTGGACGGCGTGCCGGAAGGCGCTTCCTATCTCTATTTTGTCGACGACGAGCCAAAAGCGCAGAGATTCGAGCGATTTCTTGCGGAGCGCCCGGGATCGGTCGGCCTCTGGCTCGGCGGGCACACGCATACCAATCCGGACGACGTCCTCAACGGCCGCAGCCACATCGAGACGAAGTGGGGCACGCATTTCATCAACTGCGCGCAATTGTCGAAGTACCATTCGTTCGTCACCTGCCCGCCGATGAGCCGACACTTCACATTCACCGACGGCTCCCCGCTCGTGCGGGTGCGGTGCTATCTCCATGACGACAGCCATGCGCCGCAAGGTTGGTACCGGCCCGCGGAGCGCGTGCTCGATCTCGGCAGACCATTTTTTGCGCCGTGAATGGACGTGAGCAGAAAGACATCCACCATTGTAGACGGCGCAATACGGACGGCCCGTTCAAACGGAACGGCTGCTATCGATTGAACTATTTCTTCGTTAGAGCGGCCTCGCGCCGATCGTATGTATCACCGAATTGATATCATTTCGGTGAGGACATTCGCGTGCGCGGCAGTCATGAGCATTCGCTGCGTGCGTTCGGCAACTCGCCTGCGACGGAGGCTTCGGCTTCTTCGCCTCCTGTGTTGCCGCTGCTCCATCTGGTGGAAACCGGAGCAGACGCGCCGGCTGCCAAGGCTGCGAGCCCGATTCTCCCCCGACTCCGCCTCGACCATGTGACGATCGCTTTTGGGCGCGACAAGCGCCCTGCCGTCGACGATGTGTCGCTCAATATCGCGGCGGGAGAGTTCGTCGCCCTGCTCGGTCCCAGCGGATGCGGGAAATCCACGCTCCTCAACTTGTTCGCGGGATTTCGCGCGCCGTCGAAAGGCCACGTATTTCTCGACGAACAGCCTCACCTCGGACCTTCCGCGCGCTGCGGCGTGGTGTTTCAGCGTCACTCGTTGTTCCCGTGGATGTCGGTGATCGAGAATGTCGCGTTCGGCCCGCGCAGGCTCGGCATGACGGACCCACTCGGACTTGCGCGCGAGCTTCTCGAAATGGTCGGGCTTGGCGATGTCGCCGATGCCTGGCCATCCAGCCTTTCGGGCGGCATGCAGCAGCGCGTCGGTATCGCGCGGGCGTTGGCGACGCGACCGCCTGTGCTGTTGATGGACGAGCCGTTCGGCGCGCTCGACGCGCAGACCCGGTCGCTAATGCAGGAAGAGCTGCTAGCGATCTGGGAGCGGCTGCGCCCAACCGTTGTCTTCGTCACCCACGACATCGAGGAAGCAATCCTGCTTGCCGACCGCGTGGTCGTAATGGAAACCCATCCGGGTCGGATCGCGCGTGAGATCGACATTCCGTTCGCGCGTCCTCGGGCACCGGATCTCATTGATCACCCGGCATTCATCGAACGGCGGCGCGAGATTGCCGACATCATTCGCATCGAAGCGCGAAAGTCGTTCCGATGACATCCCTCGGCTTAGCAGACGTCCTCAAAGGGCCGATCTTCGTTTCAATTTTGCTCGGCCTGCTCGGAACCGCCGTATTTCTTGCGATCTGGACTTTTGCGTCCCATTCGCTTGGAAATGCGGTCTTGCTTCCTTCTCCGCTGAGCGTTCTCGACGCCTACGGCGAGCTGATCGCAGATGGTTCGCTGATCACGGACGTGCGAGCCAGCATTGTGCGCGTGTTCGGAGGCTTCCTGCTGGCGTCCAGCCTCGCGGTGCCGCTGGCGCTGCTGCTGGCCTATTCGCGCATCCTGCGCGGACTGGTGATGCCCCTCATTGCGCTCATTAGGCCAATTCCGCCAATCGCCTGGATCCCGCTCGCGATCCTCTGGATGGGGCTCGGAGATCCGCCCAGTTACTTCATCACCGCGATCGCGGCGTTTTTTCCGATCTTCCTCAATTCGTTTGCAGGCGGCAGCTCGCTTCAAGAGGAGCATGTCAACGCGGCCCGCTCACTCGGCGCCAAGCCCGCTGCATTGCTTGCAACAGTGATGCTGCCGTCGGCGCTCCCCATGATCGTGACCGGGCTGCGCATTGGGCTCGGCCAAGCCTGGATGGCCGTCGTAACTGCTGAGCTAATCGCCGCCCAATCGGGCCTCGGCTACATGATCCAAATCAGTCGTCTCAATCTCGAAACCGCACGCGTACTTGTTGGAATGACGGTCATCGGGCTGCTCGGCGCCGTGATGATCGGCGTGATCGGCCTGCTCGAAAGGCGGGTTTTTGTCCCCTGGCACTATCCTCGTTAGAAAAAGGAAACTCAAAAAATGTCACGTCGCATCTTTCGCGCGTCGCTGGTGATCGCCGTCAGCATTGCCGGCGCTCTCGCGATCCACGGGCCTGCCCTCGCAGAGGCTGCCAAGATTCGCATCGGCTACCCGTCCGGCATGAACGGCCAGGTTCCGGTCGTTTTGCAGAAAGCCGGGCTAGCCGCAAAGCACAACCTCGATGCCGAGTTCACGGGATTCCAGTTTGGCCCCCCTTTGATGGAGGGCCTAGCCTCGGGTCAGCTCGACGCCGTCGTTACCAGCTTCATTCCGCCGTTCAACCTCGCGGTCAAATCGCCGGGCTCGATCAAATTCGTTGCGAGCCTCGGCCAATCGAGCCACTCGCTCCTGGTGCCCAAGGACAGTCAGGCCAAAACGATCGAAGACTTGAAGGGAAAGAAGATCGGCCTCTCGGTCAACACCGAATCCCATCTCGACCTTCTGCTTCTCGTGAAGGAGAAGGGCCTCGACAAGGAGGCGTTCGAATTCGTCAACTTGCAGCCCAATGAGCTCCCCGGCGCCTTCGAGACCGGCCAGGTCGACGCGGTGTTGATCCGCCAGCCGCAAACGCAGCGCCTCGAAACTAAGCTCGGCGCAAAGCGCGTCCATACTTGGCCGTTCTACTTCACGGCGCTCGTGCGCAGCGAATACCTCGCAAGCCATCCAGAGGCGGTGAAGGGATTTGTCGAAGCGCTCAAGGATGCCGTCTACTACATTGCGACCAACCCCGACGAGTCCGCCACCTGGTTCGCGGAAGCGCAGCGCCTCGATCCTTCTGTCGTTAAAAGCCTGGCCGGTGAGAACCCACTTTACGGAGTGACAAGTCGCGACGACATTCACATCGCGGTGGACGATGCTTTCAAGAAGCTATTGGCCGACCGCCTTGAAGCCGGAACCAGCTTCGGCTTCGTCAAGGGCAAGCTCGATCCAGCAACGCTGGTGCCGTGAACGGCGTGAAGAAGCACAGGAATGGGGCTTGTGCCCAACGAGCTACAAGCTCCATTCCTTCCAGTGCTCTCTTCAACTATTCCAGTAAAGTTGGTCGTACCTATTCACCAGACTTCGATATTACGCACAGCTCCGCGGCACCATCGCGTCGCCGGGACACTTGACATTCAATCTATCATGTAACAACATATGTTACATGAAAAGAGATAGTCGTCTATCGGACGTGCTCCACGTCCTTCTGCACATGGCCCAACATAACGGGCCCGCAACCTCAGAGGTCCTCGCCAAGGCAATGCGCACCAATCCCGTCGTCCTTCGTCGGACAATGGCTAGTCTACGCGATCAAGGATTTGTTCGGTCCGAGAAAGGGCATGGCGGCGGATGGACGCTTGCTTGCGATCTCTCGAAGGTGACGATGCTCGACATCTACCTGGCACTCGGCAAACCGGCCTTGTTCGCCTTCGGCAACCGATCAGACGCGCCGGACTGTTTGGTTGAGAGAGCCGTGAACGCGAACCTTGACCAAGCCTTACTGGAGGCCGAACAGAGGCTGATGACCCGGTTTGGCGAAATTACGCTTTCCAAGCTCAGCGCCGACCTTAAGTTGCGGGTTAAACAGCGCCGCGACGCTCTCGACGTGGAGAAAGTTCACGGAGGCTCGACATGAAACCATCCGTCTTCGACGGACGCGCCGCGAGCTCTTACGCTGAAGGCCCACCACGACAAGTTCCCGGTTACGCGAGCTTGCACCGCATGGTGTCACTGCTAATCGCAGAGCGAACTCCAAAGGATGGCCGGGTACTGGTCTTGGGAGCTGGGGGCGGCCAAGAACTCAAGGCGATGGCGGAAACACATCGGGGATGGTCATTCGACGGAGTGGATCCCTCCAGCGATATGCTTCGTCTGGCTATTCAAACGACGGGGCCGCACGCTGCACGCATGCAGTTCCATCAAGGCTACATTGACGACGCTCCCGACGGGCCTTTCGATGCTGCCACATCCATTCTGGTTTTCCATTTCATCTCTCATGACCAACGACTCGAAACCCTGAAGCAAGTGCGGCGTCGGCTGAGAAGCGGCGCCCCCTTTATCTTGGTCCATCTCAGCTTTCCGCAGACGGAACCTGAGCGGTCGGTATGGATAGACCGTCACTTGGCCTATGGCCGGTCGAATGGATTGGAACCGACCGATGCCGAGAGTGCCCGCCGAGCCATCAGCAGCGGACTAACAATCCTATCGCCCGACGAAGACGTGGCCATGCTCGGCCTCGCAGGATTTTCGAATGCCAGCCTATTCTATGCAGGATTGAGCATCAAAGGCTGGATCGCTCACGCTGAATAGCCTGGCAGTCACCGGCACCGAGCCGGTGGCCGACGCCCATGCCGGCCCTGAGCGGTAGTCCATATCTCGCGAGAGTGCAGCAGCTCGGAAGTGAACAGCGGATGTGGAGCGCCACTTCGCTGCGTGATCGCTTATCCGCAGATACAAACGCGTGCGCCTCGATCGTCCGCCTGGCGAGCCCGCCTACACCCTCCACATAAATACTTGAAACACATACATATTTCAGAACGCTCTTGTTCGCCTCAATCGAACCATTCTACATGTTATAATATCCAGGAGCCGCTGGCCGCTTTGTTTCGCCGAGGGCATGGGCCAAGGTGCCGACGCGCCGGTCGCGCAGAAACCTGCTCTGCTGCGCCGTCACGCACGGGCCTTCTGTTCATATCGGCTCGAGGATATGGGAGTTCCGGGAATGCGCCTCTTGAGGCGTCGCCAAGGTCTCAGATATTTGGCTCTGCTCGCGCTGGCGGTGCAGTTCGCCGCCGTATTCGGCCATGTGCACGCCGCCCCTGTCGCTCCTGCGCGCCTCGCCCTTCAAGCTCGCACATTCTTCGCGCCGGCCTCTAAGACTTGCCTGCCCGGATTGCCCGAGCATTCCCATTGCGTCATCTGCGCCGCAATAAATCTTCTCGGCGCATCGGACCTCCCGCAACTGGCCTCCCTGCCGGGCATGTCTCTGCATCTTGCAGACATGCTGACCGGCCACGATGTCGATGCCGTGCCGGATCTCGCCACGTCCTCCTTTGATGCGCGCGGTCCCCCGCACCACAGCTTCGCCTGACACAGCCGGAAATACCCCCACACCACGACGCAGACGGGGTATTGGCTGGCTGTCCCCTCCAGTTTCCGCGCGTGCTTACCGCTCCAGGATGGATGCGAGCGCCGCGATCAACCGAATTGCGACCCATGGTGAAACCAATGAAAGCAAGCACTCTTATTGTTGTTCTCAGCGTTGCCGCCGCAGCGCCCTCCTTTGCTCACGAAGAACATCGCGAGCTTGGCGCCCATGTCCATGGCCACGGCACGTTGAATATTGCCGTCGAGAAAACGCGTGTTTCAATCGAGCTGGAAGCTCCCGGCATGGACATTGTCGGCTTCGAGCACAGCGCCGAAAGCGCCGAGCAAAAGGCCGCACTCGCGAAAGCAAAGGAGCAGCTCGCCGATCCGCTGGCTCTGTTCAAGGTTCCTACTGCCGCCGAATGCAAGCTCGCGGATGCCAAGGTCGAACTCGAATCCGGAGGCGAGCACGCGCACGGAAAAGACGACAAGGCGCACGATCATGATCACGACCACGGCGACAAGGACGGCCATGATCATGACGGCAAAAGCGGCCACAACGCCTTCCACGTGACATACGCGCTCGAGTGCGCCAAGCCCGAGAGCATCACCTCTATTACGTTCGATTATTTCAAGGCATTCGCCGGAGCCAAAGAGCTGGATGTCAGCGTCGTGACCGAGAAAGCGCAGAACAAGTTCGAGGTCACGCGTGAGAAGCCGGTTCTGGACCTCGCGGGCGCCATATGAGTTCGTTGCCAGCCGGTGATGCTCGGCGTGCCGAGCAGTCGCACGCACCCCTTGGATCGGACCCCGCCATCGTAAAGATGGCGGACCTTCGCTTTGCGTGGAAAGGGCCGAGCGCCTTTTCCCTCGCCATCCGGGATTTCGTGCTTCCGCCCGCAAAGAGAATGCTGATTGTCGGACCCTCGGGATCCGGAAAATCGACGTTCCTGAGTCTGCTTGCAGGCATCGTCACCCCCAACGAAGGCCGCGTCGAAATCCTCGGCACAGACACGTCGACGCTGTCCTCCGCCGCGCGGGATCGCTTTCGCGCCGAGCACTTCGGCATCATTTTCCAGATGTTCAACTTGCTGCCGTACGGCTCGGTCATCGACAACGTAGCCCTGCCTTTGAGCTTCTCGGCGAAGCGGAGAGCGCGAGCCGAGGCGAAGGGAAGCATCGACGCCGAAGCGCAACGCCTTCTAACCAGCCTCGGGCTCGGCGAAGCGAACTACCGGAACGTACCCGCCTCACGCCTGAGCGTCGGCCAGCAGCAGCGCGTTGCAGCCGCACGTGCCCTCATTGGCCGCCCCGAAATCATCATCGCCGACGAGCCGACCTCGGCGCTCGACCGGGACCGACAGATTGCGTTCCTGGACCTGCTATTTTCAGAGGTTTCCGCCGCAGGCTCGGCTCTCATCATGGTCAGCCATGACGAAACCCTTGGCAGCCGCTTCGACAGCGTCGTTCGTTTCGACGATATCGCCTTGGCGGAAAGGGCGGCCGCATAATGATCATTCCGCGTCTTGCCCTTCAGTCCCTGCGCAATCGCTCTCTCACCGCCGTGCTGACCGTGCTCGGTATAGCCATCAGCGTCATGCTGCTGCTCGGCGTCGAGAAGGTTCGAAACGGCGCCCGTCAGAGCTTCGCCGACACCATCTCCGGGACCGATCTTATCGTCGGAGCGCGCAGCGGCTCCCTGCAACTGCTGCTTTACTCCGTATTCCGGATTGGCAACGCCACCAATAACGTCACCTGGAAAAGCTATCAGGACATCGCGGAGCAACCCGATGTTGATTGGATCGTTCCTATCTCGCTAGGTGACAGCCATCGCGGTTTCCGCGTTCTCGGCACGACCCCCGAATACTTCGCCCGCTACAAATACCGCCGCGGCCAGCCACTCGCGTTCGCCGCCGGTTCGCAATTCAAGGATCTGTTCGATGTCGTGATCGGTGCCGATGTCGCGACCGCCCTCGACTACAAGGTCGGCGATCGCATCGTCGTCGCCCATGGCGTCGGCAGCGTGTCGTTCGTCGAGCACGAGGACAAGCCGTTCCGCGTGTCCGGCATCCTCGCCAAAACGGGAACGCCGGTCGATAAGACTCTGCACGTGAGCCTGGAGGCGATCGAGGCGATCCACGTAGACTGGCAGAACGGGATGCCCGCGCCGGGAGAAAGCGTCTCGGCCGACGACGTGCGCAAGATGCAGCTCGCACCGAAAGCAATAACCGCCGCGTTTGTGGGCCTGAAATCCAAGCTCGCGACATTCCGGATGCAACGCGCCATCAACGACTACAGCGAGGAACCGTTGTCGGCGATCATTCCGGGAGCCGCTTTACAGGAGTTGTGGGGCTTGGTTTCGACGGCCGAAACGGCGCTCTCGATCATTTCAGCCATGGTGGTCGCAACCGCGTTGCTCGGCATGGTCACGACGATCCTGACTTCCCTCAACGAGCGGCGCCGCGAAATGGCGATCCTGCGATCCGTCGGAGCCCGGCCCACCACAATTCTCGGCCTACTCGTCGTCGAGGGCACGTTGTTGACGCTCGCGGGCGTGATCCTGGGCACACTTCTGCTTTACATATCTCTGTACGCTCTACGCCCCGTGATCGACCGCGCCTATGGTCTTGACGTGAACATCGGCCTGCCTTCCACGTCGGATCTGACGATCCTGGCCGCGATCGTCCTCGCCGGCATCGTGGCGTCCGTGCTTCCCGCGCTCAGGGCCTACCGCCTGTCAGTCGCGGACGGCATGATGATCCGCACTTAGTGAACGAAAAAGGGAACAGCGACGTGACGCGATCTACTTCAACGGCTTTCGCCGCAGCTCTCGCGACCCTCTTCCTCATCTGTGGGGGCGCCGGCGCGGCGGACGCACCGCTCGCCCTCAAGTGGGCGCAGCTCGTTCCCCCGAAAGCCCCCATCGCTCCGAGTTCGCGAACCTTCTTCTCTGGCGTGCCGAGCAAAAACGACAACGGCGAACCTGCGCCGCCACCGCTGCCGGAAGGCAAGTTCATGTCGATGAAGCGGCGACAGCCCGGAGCAGGCACTCCGCCGGCCGTCGTAACCGAGCTCAACGGCAAGAGCGTGCAGATCGGCGGTTACGTGGTGCCCCTGGATTTCGAAGCGACAAGCATCAAGGAATTTCTGCTTGTCCCGTTCGTGGGCGCGTGCATTCACGTCCCGCCACCACCCGCAAACCAGATCATTTATGTGAAGTCGGCGCGCGGCATCGAAATATCGGGCTCGTTCGACCCCGTGAAAGTCACCGGCACGCTCAAGACCGAAACCGCTTTCACAGGCCTCGCCGATGCAGGCTACAGCATCGACGCCGAAGAAATCGAACGCATCACGCCCTGACCCCCTAACGAGGTCAGGACGCGAACGCGCCACCAGCTCAATGGACTAGAACTTTACGCCTAGTGCAGCCTCGAACGTACGCGGCGGCGCAATCCAGCCTTGAACCATATTGTCGTCGTAGGGATACGAACGAACATAGGGCGCATAGACCTCGTCGAAAACGTTCTTGATCCTGAAGTCGAGTGTTGCCTTGTCCGTCGGCTTCCACTGAAGGCCAACGTTGGTGACGGTATAAGCAGGCCGCTCGATTGTGTTCGCGTGGTTTGCGAACGCCTCTCCCACGTACTGCAAACCGGCGCTCGCTCGCCAGCCTGCCGCAAAATCCCAAGTCAGCCAAATGTTGGCAGTCTTCTCAGGCACCAGGAGCGGAACATTTCCTGAGTGGTCCACCATGCCGAATGTGCTGAAATCGATGTATGAAAACTCGTCGTACTGAGCCTTCAGCAACGCGCCGTTCGCGTCCACACGCCAACCGCGTCCGAGTTCGACACCTACCGTCGCTTCGAGGCCTCGCGAAGACTGCTGCCCGATCTGGAGTAAACCCGCAGGGAATGTGCTGTAGTCGCGAACCAGAAGATCTGTCTTGACGATATCGTAGGCCGCTAGCGACCATTCGAACGCACCATTGAACAGAGATTGCTTCACGCCGATTTCGTACTGGCGACCGCTGGTCAGCTTGAGATCGGAGATGTTCTTTGCGTAGTCGAGCAGCGGCACATCGAGAGGATCGCTCGCAACGGAATACTGGCCGAAAAACGCAAGATTTCGGACCGGCGTAATCACCGCGCCAACCCGCCAGTTGAAGGAGTTGAACTCCTTCTCAAAGCCATTGGCGGGACTTTGCAGATCATCTCTCGTCAGCGTGCTCGAATCCCAGCGAACGCCTCCGACGACAGAGACATGCTCGTTGAAGATGATCCTGTTCTCCGCGAATACAGACTTCTGATCGAGCTCGGATCTGAAGCCCGGATCAAGGCGATTGGGATTAGGGAATGTGCCGGGGACAGGATCGTAAGGATCGACAGGATCAGCCATGTCAAAATAGCTCGCGTAGCCGAACTTCGCTCGATTCACGTCGAAGCCAACCACAGTCTCGTTACCTATTCCCCCAAAGGCGGTCCGCAAAGTCGCATCTGAGCGGTTGCCGATCTGCTCCTGCTTCTGACGGATGTGAATGCCCTCGCGATCGACCAGATTGGGGTCAGAGTATCCCCACAGATAGTCCTCCGCGTTGCGAAACTCCCGACGGCTGTCGAGCATGTAGGCCACATTTCTAAACGACAGGGCCTCACTTACCTTCCACTCCGTCTTGAACTGGGTCCAGCTATCGTGGAACTCCGTCATGGCGTTGGTCACGTTGTAGTTGTTTTCTTTCGTCCGCTTGTCGAAGACGCCATTGCGGTAAGGCGTTCCGAAATACTTCATCGGCTCCTGATCGCCATAGTCGTGCGAGAGCGTGAAGACGAGATCGGATGTCGCTTGCCAGCGTAGGGCTCCCGAAACCCCGAGGTTATCGGACTCGCCGCGATCGACCCAGCCGTCCGACGCATCCGCACTGACATTGAACCTATAGGAGACATCCTTCGACAAGGCGCCACCGCTATCGAGAGACGCGCGCCGCGTCATGTTGCTGTCGAAGAAAATCTGCGCCTCGTTGAACATGCCCTCCGTGATCGGCTTCTTCGGGATGACGTTGATGATGCCGCCGATAGCGCCGTCACCGTAGAGCACAGACGCCGGTCCGTGCAGAACCTCGATCCGCTCGACCGACCACATGTTGAACGGAAACGAAATGCTGCCTCTTCCCGGAAACAACCGCGTACCGTCATAAAGCTGCATGACGGAGTTGTTGCCCTGGAAGCCGCGCGCGGCAAACGCGCTGCCAAGCACCGGCATGGCGACACTGCTGAACCCGGGCGCATTCTGGGTCACGGCTTCAACCGTCGAGAATTGGCCACGCTCGCGTGCCGTCTCGCCCGAAATGATGTCGACGCTCGCCGGCGTTTCGAGTGGCGTCAGCCCGAGTCGGCTCCCGCTCGTCCCCTTCGTGTAGAGATTAGGCCCCGGAGAACTCTCATTCGGCGCGCCGCCGGTACCTGAATCGACCGGCTTAACCGCCACCGGCGCTTCGACTGCCTGCGCGGATACCGGCTGTGTTACCGGCTTTTTACTTGTGGCTTTCTTCTTCGGAGCGGCGCCTTCGACAACGACAGGCGGCAGCGGATCCGACGATTGCGCCTGTGCCCCACCCGCAGCAGCGGACAGCACGAAAACGCACACGGTCGATCTCAGAGAAGCGTCAAAGAAGCGTTTTGAAAGGCGAAATGTTGTTTCCACAGAAGGTCCCCGTCAGCGGTCTTTGGACGGGAAGCGGCTTGGAATCGTACTGACGTGAACGAGCCGAACGCAACGAACCTCGCTGTATCGAAATACAGAGAGCTTGACCCCTAATCGGGTTTTCTGAATTGCGCGAGACTTTGCCCATGAGGCGACCTGAAGCTGCTTCCATCCGGTTGCACATCAGTCGCCACTACGAGTGACCGTCCCTTTGCGCGTCCCGCACATCAGGTGGGCGACTTGTGACGGCAGGTCTCCTGGCTCACGGCTCAAGCACTTCAGTCGGCCTTCCCAGCAGCATAGGCCGCCAGTGGCATTGCGAAAGAAGCTTGCCGTCTACAGTTGCGGGCGCAGCGACGGATTCGACAGATGTCTGACCGTGTTCCCTATTAATCCGGTGCTTGAATGATCAAGCGCCGGAACCATCACGCTCTCACTGTGCACTCAGGAATGTGGAAGGTTCAACAGTGAAATGTCTCGACTTGAGGACATCACCAGCCGGGATGCAGAACGGCCACAGGCTCTTCAGGCCCAGATCAGATGTACAAAGCTTCCGGTCACCGAGCCGATGCGCGACCCGAGCGGACGGCGCGCCTGTTGGCCCGCATTGCGGCAATCGAACAGCGCCGGGCCGGGATCGGAGACAAGCGTCGCATAGTGGAACTCGTGTCCAGCCCATTCCGTCCCCTGCGCACCCAGGGCGCAATCGCTAAGCAGCCGGACATCGCGATAGCCGAGATGCAGCCGCCGTTCCGCAAACGACGTCTCAGCCTTGAGCAATCCGAGCATCTGATGCCGCTCCCCACTCGCATCGCGAAGCCCCTCGCCTAAAACCATGTATCCCCCGCACTCGCCGTGAATGGGAACGGATTTGGTGGCGAGACGCGCGATCCCGTCCTTGAAACGAAGCGCGTTCCCAAGCCTGCCGGCGTGCAACTCCGGATAGCCGCCCGGAAGCCAGACGGCATCGGCCGCCGGATCCGGCGCTTCGTCCGCCAGCGGCGAGAACGGAATGATCTCGGCCCCACGCTGGCGCCAGCTCAGAAGCAGGTGGTGGTAGGTGAAGGAAAACGCTTCGTCCTGGGCGAGCGCGATACGTGAACCTGGGGGGCTCGGAGACGCCCGCGAAGTCGTTGAAGCCGCGGCGGCAAACGAAGGCTTCGCCGCAAGTGACAGCAGCGCATCGATGTCGATCGCATCCGAGAACACGTCGGCCAATACGGAAAGCCGCTCCGTCTCCCCCATCTCAACCGCCTGAACCAGACCGAGATGGCGCTCGGGTATCTCGAATTCCTTATGGCGCGGAATGGATCCCACCACCTTGATGCCCACGCGCTCGAATGCCGGCAAGATCAACGCGGCATGTCGTGCTCCCGCCACGCGATTGAGGATGACACCCGCAACGCGAACATCGGAGCGATAGTTCGCGCAGCCTGCCGCCAGCGCGGCCGCCGTCTCTGTCTGGCCTTGCACGTCGACGACGAGCACCACCGGCCATCCGGTCAAGGCCGCGAGATCGGCAGTCGAGGCGCGGCCCGATTTGCCGTCGTCGTCCACGCCGTCGAACAACCCCATGACACCTTCAGCAACCGCGACATCGGCGCCGACCGACGCGTCGGCAACCAACGCGCGCAGCGCGGGCGCCGGCATCGCCCAGGTATCGAGATTGAAGCAAGGGCGCTCTGCCGCAAGTTGATGATGCCCGGGATCGATGTAATCCGGCCCCGTCTTGAACGGCTGAGGGATCAGGCCACGGCGCTTCAAGGCCGCAAGCAGGCCAAGAGTGACCGTCGATTTGCCGGCCCCCGAATGCGTAGCGGCCACAATAAAGCCGGGCGGAAATTGCAATGTCATGCAGTTATCATCCCCGCTCTCGAAACCGGCGGCGATAGTCTGGACTGTAAAGCGCGCTGTTGCGGAACTCGCTATTGCCGAGCACACGCCCGACCACGATCAGCGCGGTTCGATCCAAGGCCGCGTCCTGAACCTGCGCCGCAATCGTTGAGAGTGTCCCCACGATGATCTTCTCTTCCGGCCATGACGCTCGCGCCACAACCGCCGCCGGACACTCCGCCCCGTAAAATGGCACGAGCTCGTCCACGACCTTGCCGATGACATGGATGGAAAGATGGATGGCCATCGTCGCCTTCGCGGCCCCGAGCACGGCAAGCGTTTCGGAATCCGGCATCGCAGATGCTCGTCCGCCACCCGTTCGCGTAAGCACGACCGTCTGCGCCACCTCAGGAAGCGTCAGCTCCTGCCCGAGCGCTGCAGCAGCGGCAGCAAACGCCGGAACACCCGGAGTGAGCGAATACGGAATGCCAAGTTCATCGAGGCGCCGCAACTGCTCGCCGAGCGCACTCCAGATCGAGAGATCGCCCGAATGCAGCCGCGCAACGTCTTCTCCCGCCTCGGTCGCCCTTTGCATCTCGGCCACGATCTCGTCGAGAGACATCGGCGCCGTATCGACGATGCGCGCGCCTGCCGGACAATGCGCAAGCAAATCCTTGGGCACCAGAGAGCCCGCGTAGAGGCATACAGGGCAACGCGCAATCAGGTCGCGCCCGCGAACAGTAATCAGATCCGCCGCCCCAGGCCCGGCTCCAATGAAGTGAATGGTCATGGCTGTTCTTCCTGCTCTTGAAGAGGCCCATCTCCTTCCGCAAGCGCGCATGTCACGGTAGCGGTCGCGATCCGCGCGCCGAGCAGACGCGCGTTGCGCCCGGCAGCAATCAGCGCCGACGCCTCGGCAACCGACGCAAGCCCGGCGAGGCGACGCACACGCTCGGAGGGGGACATCACCTCTCCCATCACGCTCTCGAGATGCTCCTTCGAATACGAGCGAAGTGGCAGGCCGCGTCTGAGAGCGAGGATGCGGAGCGACGGCTCCTCGGCTTTGAAAGAAACCGTTGCAAGCACCGCGATATCCGCTCCCGGAACGCCGAATGTGTCTTGCGCCAGCGTGAGCGCCTGCTCGATCTCATCGACCGGCGTTCCACGCCGGCAACCGATGCCTGCTGCAATCATGGCTTGCTCACACGCCAGTGAACGACAGGAAGCGCCGGCTTCCATGCCGTCATGCCGCCGAGCGGCTCCGCACGTTCGACGCTGAGGCGCACGAGCTCCCCACCGAACTTGCCCGCAAGCCCAATCAGCATCGCCTCGGATTCGAGCGACACCGCATTTGCGACCAGACGCCCTCCGGATTTCAGCGCCGACCAGGCTGCCTCGAACACGCCAGGATCGTTCAGGCCGCCGCCGATAAACACGGCATCGGGCTGATCGAGACTCTCAAATGCGGCGGGAGCCTTACCTGTCACGATCCGAAGATCGGGCGCACCGAGCACGGCAGCATTCCGCGCCGCCCGCTCGGCCCGATCACCGCGCTCTTCGATGCCGACAGCACGCATCGAGCGATGCCGAAGCAGCCATTCGATTGCAATAGATCCCGCGCCTAACCCGACATCCCACAACAACTCACCTTGCCGCGGCGCAAGTGAAGAGAGCGTGACGGCGCGAATTTCGCGTTTCGTCAGTTGACCATCATGCTCGAAGAGAGCGTCGTCCAATCCCGCCGCCAGAGCGATCGCCTGCGCACCGGCCTCTGCCGACACCTCGATGCCTACGAGATTGAGCGGATCGATATGCGAAAGCGAGAAAGCGGCTGCGCGCGTGCGCCGAACGCGCTCGCGTGGACCACCCAGCGCCTCGAGCACGACGATCTCGGACGCGCCCATGCCTCGCGCGTTGAGCAGGGCCGCAAGCTTTCCGGGCGTCTCGCCGTCCCACGACAGCGCGAGAATACGGGCGCCGGGTTGCAGATGGCGAACAATACCTTCGAGCGGGCGCCCGTGTAGCGTCACAAGCGCCGTATCCTGCAGCGACCACCGAAGCCGCGCCGCGGCGAGGCTGAATGAGGAAGGCTGCGGCAAGCACAGCGTCTCGTCCCCGGGAAACAGCGCTGCGATCTGCGTGCCGATGCCATAGAAAAACGGATCGCCGCTCGCGAGCACGACGACGGAGCGCCCCCGCATCTTTTCGAGTTGCCGCCACGCTTCGCTGAGCGGGCTTGGCCACGGCCAGGCCTTGCCGCGAATGGCCTCACGCACAAGATCGAGATGCCGGCTTCCGCCAATTACGACCTCCGCGCGCTCGATGAGAAGCCGTGCCGTCGGCGAAAGCGCGTCGAGGCCATCTTCGCCGAGTCCGACGATGGACAACCAGCGCCGAGGCGTGCAAGTTGCGGCCTGTTCGCTTTCAGGTTTGTCGTCAATGCGCATCTTGATCCTCGGAGGCACGTCGGAAGCATCCGAGCTTGTCCGCCGCATCGCGGGCGACGGAAGGCTTCATCCGACCCTGTCCCTCGCCGGCCGCACGGCAAACGCGCCCCCGAGCGGCATCGAAACCCGAGTCGGCGGCTTCGGAGGCGTGGACGGGCTCGTAGCCTGGCTCCAGCACAACAAAACGCAAGCCGTAGTCGATGCGACGCATCCCTTCGCAGCGCGCATCTCCGCCAATGCTCAAGCCGCAACAACCCGCCTCGGCCTTCCCGTTTGCACCGTCGTGCGTCCTGAATGGGAAGCCACCGCTAGCGACCGCTGGACCGGTGTTCCCGATGCTGAAGCCGCCGCTCGGGCTCTCGGCCCGAACCCACGCCGCGTGTTCCTCAGCATCGGCCGCCAAAGCCTCGCGGCTTTTGCCGCAGCGGCGCAGCACACCTACCTGATCCGCAGCATCGAGGCACCCGACAGCGCGAGCCTTCCCCCGAAGGTTGATCTCATCGCGGCCCGTGGCCCGTTCGACCGCGCAAGCGAAGCAACTCTGCTGCGCGACAACGGCATCGACGTTCTTGTTTCCAAGAATTCCGGAGGCACCGCGACCTATCCGAAAATCGAAGCGGCGCGCGATTTGGAGCTTCCCGTGATCATGATCAGCCGCCCACATAAGGCACGGGGAACTACCGTCGTCACGGCCGCCGAAGCCCATGCTTGGTTGATTGCGCATCATGACGCGCGCACCCGCTCGGAGCGGGGCGTGTAAACCCACGGAATTTCATCGGCGCGCTCGATCAATCGGGTCTGGCTCGACCCCACGATAACGAGCGTGCGCATATCGGCTTTGGTGTGATCCGCCGCACCCAACGTCGTGATGTCGAGCCCCGCCTCGCTGCTGCCCGCCGCCCGCACGAACAGCACGACGGTTTCCGCAGGCTTACAACACCGCAGCAGATCGAAGGCACGTCCCAGCTGATCGGGCCTAGCGCGCGAAGCCGGATTGTAGATGGCAATGGCGAAATCACCGTCGGCCGCGGCCGTGAGGCGCCGCTCGATCGTCGCCCACGATTTGAGATTGTCGGACAGAGAAATCGCGCAGAAATCTCCGCCGAGTGGCGCGCCCGCCAGTGCCGCAGCCGCCAGCATCGCGGTGATGCCTGGCTCGACACGCACGTCGAGTGCGCGCCAGCCAGGCTCCCCGTACTCGAGCGCTTCAAAAACCGCCGCCGCCATCGCAAACACACCGGGATCGCCGCCGGATACGACGACCACGCGCCGCCCTTCCGCTGCGAGCGACAAAGCCACGCGCGCCCGTTCGATCTCGACGCGGTTGTCGGACGCATGGCGCCGCTGATGGGGTCCGGCCGGCGGCAGGCGATCGACATACGTAAAATAACCGACGACGTCCGTCGCCTCTTCGAGTGCCTTCAGCACCGAGGGAGTCGTAAAATCGGTGCCCGATGGGCCTAATCCGACAACTGTCAACGTGCCGGTCATATCTTACGCCCCTCGCCCGGCACGATGATCATCGCGAAGTAGGGCCCGACGTCTGCCGAGAGATCCGCGAGTGGCACGATACGCTCCTCCGGCATCGTGCCGCGCTCCACATAGATCGCCCGCGCGAGAAGCCCGGCGGCCGAGATCGCGCTCCGAACTTTCGCGAGATTGCGCCCCACCTTCATAATCACCGCGGCATTCGACGCCTTGAGACGCTCCGTCAACACATGCTCATCCAGCGTGCCGGGTAGAACCGTGAGGATGTCGTCACCCCAGGTAATCGGCGTATTGGCGCGCGTCCAGCACCCCGACATGCCGGTGACACCAGGAACCACCTCGACCGGATAGCGCTCGTCCAGCCGCCGCCACATGTGCATGAACGAGCCATAGAAAAACGGATCGCCCTCGGCGAGCAGGCCGACCGAGCGCTTGTTGCTCAAGTGCTCCTCGATGGTGGCCGCAGTGGCAGCGTAGAATTCAGCGATCTGGGATTGATAGTCGTCGTGCTCGACGGGAATCTCGTCCGTCACGGGATATTCGAGTCGCAACTCCTCGCGCCCATCCGCCACAAGCGCACTCACGATGCTGCGCGCATTTCCCTTGCGGCCGCGCTTCGCAAAATAGGCCAGCACATCGACGCTGCGCACGAGCCCCGCGGCTCTGAGCGTCAACAGCCGAACATCGCCGGGCCCGACACCGATCCCATAGAGCGTGCCGCCCACGGCCGAGCCGGCAAGATGATCGAGATCGCTCATTCGACCTCGCTTGCCAGTGCGTTGATTGCGGCCACTGTCATCGCGCTTCCGCCCTTGCGTCCCTTGACGATGAGATGCGCGCAGCGCCCATCCTCGGCGAGCGCTTCCTTGGATTCCACCGCACCCACAAACCCCACCGGAATGCCGATGATGGCCGCCGGCGGCGGCGCGCCTTCGTCGAGCATTTCGAGCAACCGGAACAGCGCCGTCGGAGCGTTCCCGATGGCGACGATCGATCCACCGAGCCGCGGACGCCACAACTCCAGCGCCGCCGCCGAGCGCGTCGTCTCAAGTTTCTCGGCGAGCCCCGGAACAGAAGGATCGTCGAGCGTGCATATGATGTCGTTGTTCGCCGGAAGGCGGCTACGCGTAATCCCCTGCGCGATCATCTTGGCGTCGCAGAAAATCGGCGCTCCGGCGCGAAGCGCAGCGTGCCCCTTGGCAACGAAATCGTCGGACATGACAATGTCGGGCGCAATCTCGACCATCCCCGAGGCGTGGATCATGCGGACGGCAACCTTCTCGGCATGTCCGTTGAAATTCCGAAGATCCGCCTCTTCGCGGATCATCGCGAAAGACTTCCGATAGATCTCGGCTCCATCGCTGATATAGGAGCGCTTGGTGAGCATGGTGTTGGTATTCCTAGACGACGCGCCAGAGCGCGACCAAATTCTGAATATTGTCGGGCGGGAGATAGCCCACTGCTGGGCCGCTGACGGTGCCGTTACGAACGACGCGGAACTGTCCCCCCTCGCCGACAAGAACAAGATCCGCTGGCTTCGAGCGCGCGCAGCCCTTGCTGCATCCCGACACATGAGCGGAGGCACATCCGATTTGCCCGAGCACTGGCGCCAAGTCGCGTGCCGCGGCCCGTGTGTCTACATACGCGGACGCACAGGCCGGCGAACCGGGACATGCGTCGATGGCCAGCAGCGGTTCATCTGCATCGAGCAGAAAGCCATGAGCGCCGGCAAAATCGCTGAGATGCTGCGCGGCCTGCTGATCAGGAACGGGTACATAGAACGAGCGCCAAGGCGAGACACGAAACTCTGGAGCCCCGACCGCGATTGCGTGCTCCGCCACCGCAAGAAGATCCTCCGCTTCGACACGCCCGAATGACGCCGCGAAACCCACAACCGCCGATCCGTCGTCGAGCACGATCGCGCCGAGCGTTTTTTGGGTGTTCGTCCGCGCGAATTTGAGCGCACCCGCCGGCTCGCCGAACCCTTCGACGGCACGTTCAAGCGCACGCGCGACGTGCTCCGGCACCTCCGCCATGCGCACGTCGCCGAACTCTTCGGTCAACGCGACGAACGCATGGATAAGACACTCCACCGCCGACAGCACCTGCTCCGGATCAACCAGCCGCAACCACAGCACACCTCCGGCTCGATCGAGCCCGATCGCAACCCACGGCCGGTCCCCAGAACCAACAGCACGAATACGGATGTCGGCTCGCTCGCCATCCAGCGAGAAGCATCCGCCGCCATCCACGATAAAACCAAACTTTCCGGAAAGCCGGAACCCGCCCGCCCTGCGCGACAGCATCTCTTCCAACGCGCGTGCAAGCGCACGAACATCCATCGCTTCGGCGGGATCAAACCCCGCGAGTGGATTGACCATAACGTTACGGGCAGCTTCCGCGGCCTCGGTTTCATCCGCGAGCCCCAAGCGATCGAGATCCGACACCAAAGCCGGAAAGCTTTCAGGCGTCAGGCCGCGCATCTGAACGTTCGCGCGCCGCGTCAGATCGATGAGGCCATTGCCATGCAGCCGCGCGAGCTTGGCGATCTGCGCCAGATCGGTTGCGAGCAGGCGCCCACCGCGCGGGCGAATACGCACGATCTGTCCGTCACCCGTTTCCATCGGGCGCCGGACACCGGGGCACCACCCCTTTTTAAAGCTTTGACGCTGGGCCCTCATGGGACAATCCGAGCCTCGCCCGCCGCAGATCTCACGGTATGTTGCAGAGCCCCCGCAAGTTCGCCATGCACGGCGTTTCGATGCGGCGTCCACAAACGTCTGGCGATTGCGTCTTCCAGCCTCAGAACGATCGCGCGCACTGCAGCTGGATTGGCTTCGAGAAGCGCCGCCAGAACGTTGTCATCAGCGATATACGCCTCATGCACGCTTTCGAACAGGTGATTTGAAACAAGCGGCGCCGACACCGCAAAAGCATAGAGCGCATCGACCGCTTGCGCGACCTCGGACACACCCCGATGGCCATGATTAAGCATACCGGCAATCCATCGCGGGTTGGTCAGCCGCCCCCGCACGATCCGCACGATCTCGGCCTCAACCGTTCGCACCACAGGCGCATCCGGCTTGCTGGTGTCGAGATGGTAAAGACTTGGGGACCGGCCGATCTCCGCCGCCGCCGCGGCAAAGCCACCGACGAAATCAGCAACCCCATCACCATCCAGGAGATCGCGCTCCCGGTCGTCCTGCGGATGCACAAGCGCATCGATCGCGGCCAGTCGTTCCGCGAACTGCTGCGCTGCCGGTTGCGGCTGTTCATCACCACCGTAGGCATGGGTAGAAGCCGCGAGATAGGCTTGCGCGATATCCGCGCGCGTGGCCCCGTCCCGGTCGAGAATAGCTTCCGCCGCACCCGCACCGTAGGCGCCCGGCGCATTACCGAAGATGCGGATAAGATCGCGCCCCGCGCGGCGTTCGGCCGCGAGAGGGTTCCACGCATCCGGTTCGTCCTGCGCGCCGACGCGGCGAACCGCGAGTTCCAGAAGCGCGATCTGCGCCGGGAAGATGTCGCGAAACGAGCCCGAGATCCTGAGCGTGACGTCGATCCGCGGTCGGTCCATCTTGGCAAGCGGAATGACCTCGATCCCGATTACCCGGTTGGAAGCCGGATCCCACTGCGGGCGAACGCCGAGATAAGCGAGCGCCTGCGCGATGTCGTCACCGCCCGTTCTGAGCGACGCCGAGGCCCACAGGTCGACCATCACCGAGCGAGGATGCTCACCGTGATCCTGCATATAGCGGCGCACCACTTCCTCGGACGCGCGTGCACCGACGATTGTCGCAACGCGCGTCGGGATCGCGCGCGGATCGGTCGAGGTCAGGTTGCGGCCCGTCGGCAGAACGTCACGGCGTCCGCGCGTTGGCGCTCCGGACGGTCCCGGCGCGACACGTCGGCCGTCGAGAGCGGCGAGCAACCCATCCCGCTCACTCTTTGCGCAAACCTCGATCAGATCCGTGATCGCGTCCTTGCTCGCCGCGTCCTGCGAGGCAACGAGCGAGCCCGAAATCGCATCCGAAAGGCTGCGCGAGGCATCGTCCGAAGGACGGCAACCGAAGATGTGCAGGCTATCGCGGATCGACAGATCCTTGATGTCGCATAGTTGCGCGTCGAGTTTTGCGATCTGCTCGCGCGGCGGCTCACTCCGTGCGAGACCGCAATCCGCGGCTAAACCGGATCGCCACGCCCGCTCCAGGATCTCCCGTTCGAGAAGCGCTTGCCGTCGCGCATCGACGCCGTCGGCATCCGCGTATTCCTCGATCAGACCTTCGAGCTCACCGAGCGGACCATGCAAACCTGCTTCGCAGAGCGGCGGCGTTAGATGACCGATCGTAACGGCAGCAATCCGCCGCTTGGCCTGCACCGCTTCCGCCGGATTGTTGACGATGAAGGGGTAGATGACCGGCACGGGACCGAGCACGGCCTCGGGGAAGCAGCTTTGAGAAAGCGCAATCGCCTTGCCGGGCAGCCATTCGAGCGTACCGTGCGTACCGAGATGCACGAGCGCGTCGATCTTCTCCTGCTCTCTGAGCCAGGCATAGAGTGCTATATAGCCGTGTCGCGGCGGAACCGACGTATCATGATAGCCGGATTTCCTATCCCCGCTCGAACCGCGATCCGGCTGCAACACCACGACGACATTGCCTGCCCGAACACAACGAAAGCGGAAGTAGCCGTCCGAGCAGGACGGATCCTGCTCCGGCTCGCCCCACGTGGCGGTGATGGCCTCTCCGACACGCATCGGCAAAGCCACCAGCCACCGCCGATACTCGGAAATGGAAACGTCGACGGTATCCGACGCCGAGAGGCCCGACAGCGACGCAATGATCGCCTCGCCCGAAGCAAGCTCTGCACCGACGCGGTAGCCGGCGCTCCCCAACGCATCGAGGATAGCCGTCGCGCTTTGCGGCGTATCGAGACCGCAGGCATATCCCGTA
>VFQP010001424.1_pt1 | contig 32097 bp, 22 predicted proteins | sample 3512351 | NCBI WGS metagenome assembly VFQP01 (sample SAMN10412372, study PRJNA504923) | tailings metagenome | isolation source: Relicate 1 Philex TSF1 revegetated site | place: Philippines: Tuba, Benguet | collected 2017-08-29
CCGAGCCGTAACGCCCGGCAAGGCGCGCGAGCGCTTGCTGTGCTTCGGGCACGTCGCTGGCCACGAACGCGATCTTGTCGAAGGTGCTTTTCGGTTTGGGCATGATGATGTCGGGTGTCCGGCGCGACGCAACGGTTGGGGAATGGCCGGACCGGCGTTAGACTCGCCACGACGGCCCGGAAACCGGAGGCTCGCCTACTTGCAGGAAAACAACAAGACCGTTCTCGTCTATACGACGTTCCCCTCGCTTGAGGCGGCAGAGGCCGAGGGCGCAGCTCTGGTCGACGCCGGGCTCGCGGCCTGCGTGAATATCCTCCCGGCGATGGTTTCCATCTATCGTTGGAAAGGGGAGAGGCAGCGGGACAGCGAGGCCGTCATGCTTGTCAAAACGCGCCGCGATCTGGCGGAGAAAGTCGTCGACGCTGTCGCTGCGCGCCATTCTTACGAAACGCCCGCAATCCTGATCCTGCCGGTAGAAGGAGGATCGGCCCCCTACCTCGGCTGGATTTTGGCCGAGACGGCGCCTCGGGCCCCCGGATCCGAATAGGTTCCGCTACATCCGGCCGAGAGGATGCTCGAAGAGCCGCTGGACATGCCGGTAGGTGCTGTTCCGGACAGGCGCGGCGCGTTGCGGCTTGCCACGATAGACCTTGTTCCGCCGGGCTGGCGCAGGCGCGGCGTCGGTATCGAACGAGGACGGCATGATCTTGGGCTGATTTTCCGGATCAGGTACGAGTTCGCCTTCGGCAGCCGTTGTCTCTAAGGCGGCCGTGCGCTCGAAGTTGCCCGGCGCGCGCGTCGTTACCGGCTGCGGCCAGCTTCCCGTCAATGTGTCCATTTCATCCGGCTTCGGACCGCCGATGCTCATGCGCCCGTAGCCGATTGGCGGGCGAGGCGAAGCCTGCGCCACGGTGGTCTCAGGAACGCCGTGAAGAGTCGGCTGTCCGGCTTTGCCGGCTTGCGCCATGAGCGTTGACGGCACGCACCGGCCGCTGCCGGCCAGCGTCTGGCCCTTCGGGCACGATGATCCGCAGACCGGTTCGCTCTGACCGCGCAACAACGACAGCATGAAAACATCGGGGTCTCGCGTGGGAAGCGCCGCGTTAACGCGATCCATGAAGACGAGAACGGCGCGCTTGGACCCGCTGCCCCAGACGCCGTCGATTTCACCCAGATAGCAGCCGACACGCTGCAGTTCCCGCTGGATATCGCGCGCGAGGGCGACACGCGACACCGCCGGTGACGGCTTCGGGCCGGCGTCGGCCAGTGCGGGACGGGGCTCGCGCACAACGGCGCTCTGCCATCCCGATACGGTCACGGGCTGAAGCGCGATCGTCGTAGACGGAGTCTGCGCGGGCTCCGAAGGCGAGAACGTGCGGGCGAGGTAATCGAGCACGGACGAGCTCGGGCGTTCCGGCGCGACGAAACGATCGGCACCAGGCGAGAATGCGGCCAATCGAGAATTCGCAGAGGGCAATTCCGCGGCGTGCGCACCGACCGGATCCGGCTCGGGCAGAGAGCCCGTGGCGAATTCGGATGCACGCGGAGATTGATCGGGGGCATCAGGGAAGAGCGTGTCGAACGCGAACAGGAGACCGGCGGCGAGAATGGGATAGCTGACGAACCACCGCATGATACGACACTCCGGACAGTGCTGGCGCACACGAAAAACCCGTGCCGGTGCCTGCGCGGCTTATGCCGGTGACCGCATCGGATCCGCGCGCCGCCAAATATGCAACGCAACGCGCCCAAGCCGCGCCCTGACATGGAATTTATAGCAAACCGAACGGCGAACGGCCATTCCGAACAGACGATCGCGCACAAGGTTTCGCTATGTACAAAGGTTGACACGGATTTTCCGTGCCGGTCGCGCCTACGGAGAAACGAGGCGAGGCGGCATGTGCGCGGAGCGGGGATAGCTTGTGGATCTCACAGGGAAATCTCGGGATAAGCGGTGCATAAATCCGGTGCATATTGTGGATGAGAATCGGTGTGCAAGCGCGCCACATATGCTGCAGTTTGGCAGCACTGCGCGGGACGCACTCTCTACGGGACTGATTCTCTTTAACAAATGGTGGCGGCTTCGAAACAGAATCGCATAGCCTCACCGACTGAGGGATGTGTCCTGCGTAGTTTTGCTCACGAGCGCCTCAGTTTTGCACATCGGGATCGAGCGGCGATGCCGCCTGTGCACAAACGAGAGAAGCGTGGGCAGGTCCAGCTTTGTGTGTCCGCCGGGGGGCGGCGCCGAAGCACCTGATGAACCGCCTTGGGGGGTTGGTTCTAGCTCAACGGGTGCAGGAAGCGCGCACTGCCGAACGACACAAGTATCCATGTCGGAGCTGGCCGGTCTGATCTCCTTCCAGACCCAAACGGCACGAGGTCCGTTCGTTTCGGCTGCCATACGGGCGGCGCGCGCGGACCTTTAAAGGAGAGGGCAATGAAAATACGACATGCTCTAGGCGTGTTCGGGGTTCTAGCTGCCGGCGTACTACTCGCCGTGTCCGCAGCTATGAACTGGCGTTTCGGGTACAGTTTGGGACGAACCGAAATGGACGGCATGATCTACGGCGCCGCAAGCGTCGCAGCTGACTGCCTCAAAGCGCTGATCCCGTTTTTCTTTTTTGCCGCAATCAAGAACAGGATGTGGTCCCAGGCCGCAGCTTCCGCTGTCGTCGGCGTGGTCGTCACGGTCTATTCGCTCACGTCCGCCCTCGGCCATGCCGCGCTGAACCGGTTCGATACGACCGGCCATCGCGCAGTCGAGGCTCAGTCGTACAAGGATCTCCGCGGAGACCTGAAGCGGGCCCAGGATCAATTGTCCTGGATTCCGCAGCATCGTCCCGCAGCGACTGTTCAGGGAGAGATCGAAGGCCTCAAGAACCAGCGCGCCTGGACCTTCACCAAGGCCTGCACGGACGTCACCGGAAAATCCGGCCGCGACTTCTGTCAGAAGTACCACGGCCTGACCGCCGAAATGGCCTCCGGCCAGCAGGCGCAGGCTCTCGAGTCCCGGATCGCAGAGATCCAGGGTAAGTTGGGTAAGACCGACGCAATGACGGTCATGGGCGAAGCGGACCCGCAAGCCACGGTGCTTGCGAAGCTGTCCGGCTTCAGCATCGATCAGGTGCAGATGGCGATGACGATTTTCATCGCGCTTCTGCTCGAGATCGGCTCTGGCTTCGGCATGTACATTGCCTTCAGCCAATGGCGCCTCTACGACCGTGAAGCCCCTGCCGCGCCGAAGATGGCGACGGTACAGAGCACCGCTGCGGCAGCGGTGGCGGCCCCGCAACTGGCGGCCGTGGCGATCAAAAAGCCGCGTTTCGGAGCCAACGACAATCGTTCGTTGCCTGCCGCTAAGCTGCTCGTCCCAGAGACGGACGTGCAACGCTTCTATAAGGAGAGCGTCGACAGCCAGGACGGTCACACCGTTTCGGCAACATCACTCTACGAAGCCTATTGCGTATGGTGTGAAGAACGACAGAAGGAGCCTCTAGCCCTGCCGACGTTTGGTCGGGAGATTGCAGAGTTTGGAATCCAGAAAGTCAAAAAGAAGGATGGTGTTCGGTACGTAGGAATTGCACTCAAGTCCGATCTCGAACTCGAGGAGGATAAGAAGTTGCCGGCCATGCGTGCTGAAGCCGCCTAATATAGGCAAACTAGAATTCAGAAGGGCCTCCGTAAGGAGGCCCTTCGTCTTTTGGGGGATGTCCTAAACCAGGGCGTCCCCCTTTTGCGTACCAGCCTGCGCGGGTGGGAAGAGTTCCGGCCCAAGAACGTCTTTTTCGGCACAGGAACTTGTCTTACTAAGAGCTGCAGTCTTCGGAGGAGTTGGTCATGACATCAGCACATAGGTTTGCCGTTGCCGCCCTATCGGCCTTGCTCGCGACAACGTCGTTCTCTTGCGCCCACGCCGACGACACCGATCCCGAAGCGCTGGTGAACGGCCTGGAGGCCGTGTTCGGCGAACACGCGGGCAAGCGCAGGGGACATGCCAACGGCTTTTGCGTGAAGGGCTCGTTCACGCCGACCGACGACGCCAAGACCTTTTCCAAAGCCCCGCACCTGACCGGTAAGGGACCGTTCCCGGTGATCGGCCGCTTCTCGATGGGCGGCGGCAACCCTGAGGCGCCAAACACTCAGAAGGACAACGCGCGGGGCCTCGCCATCCATATCGATCTCGGCGGTGGCACCATGACGGACATGGTCATGATCTCCGCCCCCATCTTTCTGGCCAAAACTCCTGCAAAATTCCTTGAGCTGCTGACGACGGTCGCCACCAAGGACAAGGACAAGATCGACGCCTTCTTCAAGGCCAACCCGGAATCCACCAACCAGGGCAAGTGGCTCAACGCGCACCCCGTGCCGGCGAGCTATGCAACGGCGAGCTACTTCGGCGTCCACACCTTCACGTTGACGAACGCCGACGGCAAAACCCAGATCATCAAGTGGAAGCTCGTGCCGAAGGATGGCGAGGTCGGGCTGTCCGACGAGGAAGCGAAAGCCAAGGCGCCCGATTTCTACAAGCCTGAGCTGACCGAGCGCCTGGCCAAAGGCCCCGCTGAGTTCGACCTCACAGCCATCTTGGGGCAGCCCGGCGACGCGCTTGACGATCCGACCGCCATCTGGCCGGAGGACCGCAAGCCCGTGACGCTGGGCAAGCTTACGATATCCGCACTCGAGGACGACAAGACTTGCGACGCCGGCATCTTCGATCCGACGAACGTCGTCGACGGGATCGCCGGGCCGGAGAACGATGGCATCTTCCAGATCCGGTCTCCGGCCTACGCCGTGTCGTTCGGTCGCCGGACCCAATAAACATCAGGACGATCGCCGGAGCGTTACGACGCTTCGGCGATGCGCCGCGCGGCGTCCGCGTCGGATGCCGCGGAAAGAATGCTCGCGGGCAGGTCGCGCCCCCGCACGATGCCGATCACGTCGACCGGGTCCGCGACGCCGCGCACCTGGATCGACGTGTTGAACTCGTTCGACGGCACCCACCCAGCCTGATCGGCGACCACGCGCGATAGCATGATCTGGCACGACGTTTCCTTGGTCAGCGCCTCGAGCCGGCTCGCGACGTTGACCGGCGTGCCGATCACGGTGAAGTCGACCGTCTCTCCGAAGCCGATGCGACCGACGACGAGCGATCCTGCGTCGATCCCCATGCCGACCCGCAGCGACCGGCCAACCTCTTCTTCGAGCTTTGCATTGACGTGATCGAGCGCGAGGTCGATGGCGCGCGCCGCACGCAACGCCTGACGGCACCCGACCTGCAGACCCGCTTGTTCTCCGAACACGGCGAGCAGCCCGTCGCCGAGGAATTTGTCGATCCGTCCGCCCTGCTCGACAATCGCTGTTCCGACCACGCCGAAGAATTCGTTGAGGATGAACACGACGTCGAACGGCAGCCGCCTCTCGGACAGCCGCGTGAAATCGCGCAGATCGACGAACATGACGGCGAGCTGCTTTTCCGCTCCGCTGCTGTTCTGTTCGCTGAGCGCCACGGCTTCAGGTCCGGTGCTGCCGGGCCTCAGAATGCGAGAGACCGTGAGCTTGCCTTGCGGCCGGATCTGGCAAGCGAGACGCACGTTCTCCGGCGCCCCGATACTCGTCAGCGTCACGACTTCGGGAAAGGTCGGTAGCGGCAGAGGGTGCGATGTCTTCTCGATGCGCACGCGGCACGTCGAGCAGCGTGAGCGGCCGCCGCAAACGGAGGCATGGGGCACTTTCGCATTTCGGCTGATTTCAAGAAGGGTCGCGCCCTCGACGGCAGTGACCGTTGGCCCGCCCACGTAGCTCACACGGACTTTGGGTCCGGTGAGCCGTCCGAAGTAAGTCAGCAGCAGGTATCCGGCGACGACACCCAGCAAAATGAAGTACTCGGCGCGCACGAGCGTGCGGTAGCGCGCGAGCGCCTCGAAGTCCTTGGCGCTCGGCCAGTGTGTCATGGTCTTGATGGTCGAGAACAGCGCAGGATCCTGGATGACCTGCGCCATGCCGCGGCCTCCGCTGTAGAACCCGCCCAACGCGGCAACCGGAACGAAAATCGCGAGCGCCAGCAGCGCCGGCGCGAACCGGTGATACTGAGGCGCGAGCCGCAGCCAGAAGTGGAGCCCCACGCAGCCATGCACCCAAACCAGCAGCAGAAGGAGGGTTTGCGTGACCGCGCTGTCGGGCCAGAGCCGGATCAGCTCGTAGGCATAGATGTCGTTCACGCCGAAATAGTCGTGAGCGATCCGCGTGTTGACGATATGGGGCAGCAGCAGGACGGGAATGGTGAGACCGAGGGCGAGTTGAATGAATTCCCACGTGGGCATCCGCAGCGTCGTGCGGGTGGCGAGCTTGAACAGGGCCAGGCCCACATGGATGGCAAGCGCGGACGCGAGCACGATCGTGCCCGGTAGCGACCGCGTCACGGTCCAGCGCCACTGCTGAACCTCCTGCATCAGGTCGACACTGATCAGGCCCAAGGCGTGGTTCAGGAAATGCGTCGCGGCAAACGAAAACAGGATCAGGCCCGATACCAGGCGCATCAGTTGCAGAATGTCGCCGCGCCGAAGGACATGCATGGAGCGATCCCAATGCCACTTTACTGCAAGATATCCGGATTGCTCGCCAAACCGAATGCCTCGATTGTAAGTGCATAGCCTTGCGCGGGCCCGCAGCCACGCCCGATTGATAGTATGCAGATAAATATATGTAACCCGCTGATAAACCGCAGCGAAAGCGTGCCCGGCGGCCGCTAGCCCCATGTCACAGATCGGCAACGGCAGCGGGCAGATCGCTCAGCCCCCGGGCGCAAGACGCCAGCTTTGCTGCTAGCATCCTGAGGTACGGGGCCCGACGTTCCACGCGTTTGCGCGCACAAGGATCGCTGGCTTCAGTGCGATCAATTTTTGGGGAGTGACATATGTTTGGAGCGATTTGCAGGGCGAAAGCTCGCCGCGCGCTTGCGGTCGGCGCAGGGCTGGCAACGATGGGTTTCGGCATCGCCTCGTTGACGTCGGGCGAGGCCGCAGCGCAGCCGTCGCATGAAGTCACGGTGACCATCACGAAGTTCACGCCGCTCGACCGGGCGGATGATCTGTCGAACGGCGACTTCTTTGCTCGTCTGACGATCGATGGCCAGTCTGTAGTCTCGCCGACGTTGAGCGCCAAGGGGACTGAAAAGCCGGATTGGAAGCTCACCAAGTCCGTGCCGCCGGGCGTTCACAAGGTGAAGCTTGAGCTGATCGACAAGGATGTCAGCGTCGACGATCCGATCGACATCAACAAGGTCGACAAGAAGCGCGATCTGGACTTCGCGATCGACACGAAGTCTTGCCGTGTCGAGGGCTTCTCGGAAAGCTACAAATGCGGTGCAACCATTACGCGGGCGGGTGGTGAGACCAAGAAGGCATCCATCTCCTTCACGGTCAATGTGAAGAAGTAACCGCAAGCCGTCTCTGGAAACGAAAACGGCCGTCCTCGAGGCGGCCGTTTTTTTGTCTTGCACACGCCGAGCTTCGCGAAGAGGTTCCGGGCATGAGGTTCAAGTCGATCGTCATTCTCACCGGCGCCGGGCTGTCGGCGGAGTCGGGCGTGCCCACCTTCCGCGACAGAAGCGGCATCTGGGCCAAGTACGATTATCGGGACGTCGCGACGCCCGAAGGTTTCGCACGCGATCCCGAGCGCGTGCACGAGTTCTACAACATGCGCCGCCGTGCTCATGAAACAGTGCGGCCCAATGCAGCGCACACCGCGCTCGCCCGGCTCGAACGCGAACACGGGGGAGTCTGGATCGTGACGCAGAACGTGGATGCGCTGCATGAGCAGGCCGGAAGCCGCAATCTCATTCACATGCACGGCGAGATATTCAAGGCGCTGTGCTCAGGCTGCGGCTCCCGCGGGCCTTGGACGGAAGACATCTCGCTTGCCACCTCGTGCCCAGAGTGCGGGGAAGCAGGCGGTATGCGCCCGGACGTCGTGTGGTTCGGAGAGATGCCCTATCACATGGACCGCATCCGCGATCTGCTGCAAGCGGCGGATCTGTTCATCTCGATTGGAACGAGCGGAAATGTCTATCCGGCCGCGGGCTTCGTGGCCGAAGCGCGCGAGCACGGTGCTCATACAGTGGAGCTCAATCTCGAGCCTTCCGAAGGACGCAGCCTGTTTGCGGAAGCGGCATACGGTCCCGCGACGGCCGTTGTTCCGGCGTATGTGAACCAGCTGCTTTGAGACGTGGTTTGACTTAAGCGCCCGCGATCCCCGCGATCTTGAGCGCGAAGGCGTAGTCGACCGCGATCTCCTTCAACTGCTCGTAACGGCCCGAGGCGCCGCCATGACCGGCTTCCATGTTGGTCTTGAGCAGCACGAGGTTCTCGCTGGTGTTGAGCGTGCGAAGCTTCGCGATCCACTTCGCCGGCTCCCAATAGGTCACGCGCGGGTCGGTCAACCCCCCGTAGGCGAAGATGTGCGGATAAGCCTTGGCCGTCACGTTTTCGTATGGACTGTACGAACGGATCATTTCGAACTCGTGCGCACTGGCGATCGGATTGCCCCATTCGGGCCATTCGGGCGGCGTCAGCGGCAGGTCTTTGTCGAGCATGGTGTTGAGCACGTCGACAAAGGGCACGTCAGCGATGATGCCGAGGAACAGATCCGGCGCCATGTTGGCGACGACGCCCATCAGCATGCCGCCGGCCGACCCGCCGTTGGCGACGATGCGTCCGCGCTGGGTCAGGCCTTGCGCGGCCAGATGCTCCCCGGCGGCGATGAAGTCGGTGAACGTGTTGAGCTTCTTGTCGAGCTTGCCGTCCGTATACCAGCGGTAGCCCTTGTCCTTGCCGCCGCGGATGTGCGCGATGGCATAGATGAAGCCGCGATCGACCAGCGAGAAGCGCGTGCTCGAGAACGAGGCGGGAATCGAGATGCCGTACGAGCCGTAACCGTAGAGGAAAAGCGGAGCCGATCCGTCGAGCGGCGTGCCCTTCTTGTAAAGGATCGAGACCGGAACCGTCTTGCCGTCGGCAGCAGGTGCAAACACCCGGCGCGTGACGTAGTCGCCTGGGTTGTGGCCGGACGGAATCTCTTGCCGCTTGCGCAGCACGCGCGTGCGCGCGGCCATGTCGTAGTCGTAGGTTTCCGCCGGTGTCGTCATGGACGAGTACGTGAACCGCAGCGTCGTCGTGTCGAATTCGTAGCCCTCCGACATGCCGAGCGCATAGGCCTCCTCGTCGAAGGCGATGGCGTGCTCCGCGCCGCCCTCGAACTCCCGCACGACGATGCGCGGAAGGCTGTCCTCGCGTTCGAGCCGAACGAGATGGTTCCGGAAGACCAGCGTATCGATGATCAGGCGGCCGGGCTTGTGCGCAATGATCTCGCGCCAGTTCGCGATACCCGGCGCGTCGATCGGCGCCTCGCAAATCCGGAAATCCTCGGCACCGCCCGAGTTGGTCGTGATGATCAGGTGGTCGCCATGCTGGTCGACTTGATACTCGTGGCCGTGCTCGCGGGCCTCGACGAGCTTGAGCGGACCCTCGGGTCGGTCGGCGTCTATGAGGTAGATTTCGTTCGACTGGTGGTCATGTGCGTCGATGATGACGAACCTGGACGACAACGTCTTGTCGAGGCCGACGTAGTAGCCGATGTCCTTTTCTTCGTAGACGAGCACGTCGTCCGAAACGGGCGTCCCGAGGCGGTGGCGGTAGACGAACAGCGGACGGTGGTTGGCGTCGAGCCGGATGTAGAACAGCGTCTGGCTGTCATTCGCCCACACCATCTCGCCACGGGTGTCGGGAATTTCGTCGGGCAAGTCCTTGCCTGTCGTGAGATCGCGGATGCGGACCGTGAACAGCTCCGAGCCCTTGTCGTCGACCGCGTAGGCGAGCAAGCGGTGGTCCGGGCTGTGGGCCTTGCCGCCGAGATCCCAGTATGGCTTCCCCTGAGCTTCCGCGTTCCCGTCGAGCAGGACCTCCTCCGCTCCGCCCCCGCGCCGTTGACGGCAGAGCCGCGGATATTGGCCGCCGGCCACGAAGTTCGCGAAGTATTCGAATGGGCCATCCGGAGAAGGCACGCCGCTGTCGTCGGGCTTGATGCGGGCTTTCATCTCGGCAAAGAGCTCGGATTGAAGCGCCGAAGTCGAAGCAAGCGCGGCCTCGGTGTAGGCGTTCTCCGCCTCCAGGTAAGTCCGGATGTCCGCGTCCAGCAGCGCCGGATCGCGCATGACGTCCTGCCAATTGGGCGCCCTCAGCCACGCGTACTCATCCGTCAAGGTCACGCCGTGATGGGCGGAGGTAACAGGCTTGCGCTGAGCAACAGGCGGAGTGGGGAGCACGCGCGAAGCGGGGCCATGCATGGCGGCGACCTTCTGTTGTGTGGAGACCAGCCGGCAATCTCTAAGGATTTGGCCAAAACTGACCGGTTAAAGGCGAAGAGCGGGGATGGGGGCAGTTTAGCCCATCAACCACAGATGCGATACGCCGGGACGGCTGAAGGCTAACGTCGCAAGTCTCATAGAAGCACTGCAATCCGGCATTAGCCAAAGTCCAGCACCGCGCGGAGCGGCCCCAATGTTAACGAAGGATTGGGGGCACGTGATCCCGTCCCAAATGGACTTTTATTTGGCCGGGCGCGATCAAAACACAGGTAGAACTTGCAGCCTGTCAATTTACAAATCTGGCGTCAGCAAAGGTCCAGTTTGCTAGCCGATACAAGAGTCTTGCTGCAGTTAGGGATTTGGGCAAGATTTGAGGGCCTGAAGTTGACATCGTTCGGGGAATGATGTCCAAAGACCTCGACGAACGGAGAGCTTAATCCGCGGCGCGAACACCGAAAACCGCCGCACGTTTAGCTTGAGGACTTTTGGCAAAGACTGTAGTAGCCTTGGGCTTGACTTTATCGGGTAAAGAATTGGGCGTCTGGAAGGATTACGCTATGGAAGACGGGGCGCAGCCGGAGCTGGTCGAACTGACGGCAAGGATCGTTTCGGCCTTCGTAAGCAACAACACGATCGGTGCAGAAAATCTGCCGCAACTGATCAATGAAACCCATGCCGCATTGAGCCGCGCCACCGGTACGGTCGTTCAGCCAGAGCGTGAAGAGCTGAAGCCCAAGGTTCCCGTGAAGAAGTCCGTGATGCCGGACCACATCGTTTGTCTCGAGGACGGGAAGAAGTTCAAGTCGCTGAAGCGGCACCTGCGCACGCATTACAACCTGTCGCCTGAGGAATACCGCGAGAAGTGGGGACTGGCGCATGACTACCCGATGGTGGCGCCGAACTACGCACGGGCCCGCTCGGATCTCGCCAAGAAGATGGGTCTCGGGACGCGTCGAGAAAAGTAGGCGCGTTTCATCGCAAGGTTATGAGGGCGGCGTCTCAGGGGCGGCGCCCTTTTTATTTGCGGAGCATCGCAGAGAAGCGAGCGCCGATTGTTCACGCCGCCACGCGCGCAAGAGCGCGGTGTGCCGCGCGAGGTCGTAAGCCCAGTGTCCGGCGCGGCCACGCCGACGCTCCGCTTTGAGCGCGCGTTCGAGTTTGGCGACGAGGCGCGTTAATCCGTCGAGGGACGTATCGTCGATCTCGCCCGGCCAGAGCGGAAGCAGCCTTTGCAACTCGTCGGGCCGGCTGCCACAGAAGCGCAACGGCCCGCCGCCGGCGCTTCCTCCGTAGCGAAGATGTTCCATGCGCGATCTGGCCATGCGATGCCCTCGGGTGAGGGGGCGACTGTCTCATCGCCCGATGCACCGGGGATTGAGGAACGCCGTCGCGCGCGTTCGCACTTATCCTCGCCGTTCACCGCTCCCGTAGTTTCGCGATAGCGCGGCAGAGATCGCAGCTATGATCCGCAGTGAGCCCCGGCCGCCCAGAGGAAAGCGGTGACATGATCTTCAGATCCGACGAAGTCGATACATCCGTTTGCGGTCTCGATGAAATGCAGATCGAACCAGACGCGCGTATTCCCGACTCCGAGGCGCAACGCCTTCGGCGGGTCATCGAAGGTGTCATCGGGGACGTGTTCGGGGTGGCGCACGCGGATCTCAATCGCCAGTCCAGGGGTAAGGCGCGGGTCGCTCTTGCAAGACAAGCCGCAATGTACGTGACGCATGTCTCGTGCCGGCTCACGCTCACGGATGTGGGCCAGATATTCTCGCGGGATCGAACCACCGTTGCGCACGCCTGCGCCGTGATCGAGGATCGTCGCGACGATCCCGTTTTCGACCGTGCCCTCGAACTCATGGAGTGGATCGTGCCGACGCTCATCTGCAACGGCGCGCTTCACGCCCGCTTCGAAACCTGAATTCCGGAGACATCGATGACCAATCCCGCGCGACCCGTTTCGCCGATCGCCGCCGCGCGCCCTCAGCGCAGCCGAAAACGCCGCGATGAAGCGGCAGGTCGAGCACGGCCGGTCCGCAATCTGTCGGAAAGCCCGATTACGTGGTTGTTCAACCGGCGCGACAGCGACGGCCAGTCCCTCATCAGCGAAGCGCAGTTCAACGCGGCGGAGAAGTTGCGCGCGGATTTCTGGTTCGCGCAAATGACGCCGAATGTCACCCAGAGCTGGAACGTCACGGCGACGATCGGTGGTGGCCGTCGCGGCGCGCCGGGTGCAGGCGTCGATCTCGCCGACAATGTCATCGCGGCAGGCGAGCGTGTTCGCCGCGCCCTTGGCGCCGTCGGCCCCGAGCACGCCGGCATTCTGGTCGACGTTTGCTGTCACCTGAAGGGGCTCGAGGACATAGAACGCAGCGCCGGTTGGCCGCGCCGCTCAGCGAAGATCGTCCTCGGAATCGCTCTTTCCGCACTTGCGCGGCACTACGGTTTCGCGCGCCAGGAAAGCGTGCGTGGCGGGAATGCGGTGCGTCATTGGGGAGGCGAAGGCTATCGCCCGTCGATCGACGGCGCGGCGGAGGGCTAAGCCAAGGCGGCTTGCGCATCCGAGCGGATGCGCTCGACCATTGACGCCAGGCCGTTGGACCGCTGGGGGGTGAGATGCTCCTTGAGGCCAAGCGCTTCGAAAACCGTCTGGGGCTCTATGGCGAGGATCTCGCCCGGTGTTTTGCCTTCGTAGAGCGTGAACAGGATCGCGATCAGCCCGCGTACGATGTGCGCGTCACTGTCACCTTCGAAATGCAGCACCGGCTCGCCGCCGCTTTCCGCTGGACGCTTTTGGCTGACGAGCCAGACCTGGCTTGCGCAGCCCCGGACTTTGGTTGCGTCCGTGCGCAAGTGTTCCGGGAAGGGCGCAAGGGTCCGCCCGAGTTCGATGATGTAGCGGTAACGATCCTCCCAGTCGTCGAGGAGCTCGAAATCGGACTGAAGATTGGCAATCGTCATAATAAGAATGTCCTCGGTGCGCCCTCGCCGGGGCTCACTGAGGACATATAGGGCTTCCAGGAGAACGAAAACCCGGTTTGGCGGAAAGAAATCAGGAGAGGCTAGATGCCGCCCTGCTGACCCTGCTCGCCGCGCCAGCCGGGCTGGAGGTCGGTCGGGCTCAGAGTGCCGCGTGATTTGGCCGAGGCAGGGGATATCAGGCTATCCTGCGCCTCGCTTCCCGCCGTCCGCAGCGCCACGTCATAGGCGAGCTTTCCGGCAAACTCGGCTTTGCGCAGGAACGCATGCCAAACCTCGCCGGCCATTTCGCATTGCTGGCCGTTGCGATCGCAATACGTCATGGTCCAATGGGCTGCGGTGGCGGCCCGCTCATAAAGTGCTTCTTGCTGATCCTTGTCGGACGGCATCAACGCAACGCCCAACGAAAGAACGACTGCAATCCTGAACAAGGACATGCTGTAGCAACTCCGGTCGCGAACATAAGAGCCCTGAGAGCCCCGATGGGTTGGACGCTACCGAAGAAATTTTGAGGAAGCCCGGCCGCGGGCATGACAATTTAAGACATTGTTTAATCGAGTTTTCCGAAAAATTGAGCCCAATTTTATCGATTGCGCCGGGTCGGCGTTCCGTCGCCTGCCGCCGGTGGGCGCAGCTCAGTTATTCGCCCAAACATCGGCCGGCGCTACTTGGCGTTTCCGCTCACAAATCCGTCGTCGAATTGCTCCGGTTCTTCGCCATCCTCCAGCGGTGGCGGGTCCGCCGGCTTTTCGTAGCAACGTGGCAAGCTGTTCATTTGACAGTCCTCCTACGAAACCAACAGCCGGTTGCCTATCCGTTCCATGCGCGCATGCACACGAGCCCCGCGCCAGGCGCAGGCTGAAAGGGCAAAGCCGCATCGGCCCAAGAGGAACCTTCCAGCGGCTAGGCTGTTGTGTTCAAAGATTATTGCGGGGACCCAATGAAGCGCGCCACTGTGGTTGTTTCGGAGCTAGATTTGTCGGCTCCAGAAGCCGAGCAATTTCCGCTGCCCGACGCTTCCGAACGCATCTCGATCGGGGGCGTGTGGCCGGAAATCGACGGCGGGCGCTACCCGGCGAAAGCGACCGTCGGCGATCTCGTCGACATCGAATGCGACATCCTTTCCGACGGGCATGACCTGATCCGGGCGCAAGTCCTCACGTTTGGACCGGGCGGGCCACAGGGTGGGCGCGAAACGCCCCTGGTACCGCTGGGAAACGATCGCTGGCGTGCCCGCATCAGGCTTTCAGAATCCGGCGACCACAGGTTCACCATTGAAGCCTGGCGCAATCCGTTTGCCACATGGGTAGAGCAGGCCGAAGCGCGTGCTGCCGCTGGCCAGGACCTCGCGGTCGAGCTTCTAGTCGGACGCCAGCTCATCGTCGAAGCCGCCGAGCAAAGTGAGACGGGCGAAGATCGCGCGGCGTTTCGAAACATGCTTGCGGCTTTCGACCAGGCGCAGTCGGACGGGGGAACGAGGGCGGTTCTCGCGCTCGTCACGGCGCAGGAAGCGCGGGCGCTTTTCGAACGGGCCGGCCCGCGTTCCCATTTCACCCGCTACGAACGGGCATTGACGATCCGCGCAGAGCGGCGGGCTGCCTCTTTCAGCGCATGGTACGAGTTGACGCCGCGTTCGCAGTCCGGCGATGCCACCCGGCACGGGACGTTCGCCGATGTCATCGATCGGCTCCCCTACGTCCGCGACATGGGCTTCGACGTTCTCTACTTGACGCCCATCCATCCCATCGGCTCGACGAACCGGAAAGGCCGCAACAACAGCCTGAAGGCCGAGCCTGGAGATCCTGGAAGTCCCTATGCCATCGGATCGGCGGACGGCGGTCACGATGCTATCCATGCCGAGCTTGGAACGCCTGCAGAGTTTCGGGCGCTCGTCGCGGCGGCGCGGGCGCATGGTCTCGAATTGGCGCTCGACTTCGCCGTGCAATGCTCGCTCGATCATCCGTGGATCAAGGAGCACCCCGAATGGTTCGACTGGCGCCCGGATGGATCGATCCGCTTCGCCGAGAACCCGCCGAAGAAGTACGAGGACATCGTCAACGTCCACTTCTACGGCCAGTCGTTCCCCGGGCTTTGGTTCGCGCTGCGCGACGTCGTGCTGCACTGGGTTCGCGAGGGCGTGCGGATTTTCCGCGTCGACAATCCGCACACAAAGCCGTTCCCGTTTTGGGAATGGCTGATCCGCACGGTGCAGGGGGACCATCCGGATGTCATCTTCCTCTCCGAGGCGTTTACGCGTCCGAAGATCATGCGCCATCTCGCGAAGATCGGCTTCACGCAGTCCTATTCGTACTTCACGTGGCGCAACACCAAGCTGGAACTCACGGACTACATCACCGAGCTTACGAAGGGTCCGTCCGTCGCGTATATGCGCCCGAATTTTTTCGTCAACACGCCGGACATCAATCCGTTCTATCTGCAGACTGGCGGACGGGCGGCGCACCGCGTACGCCTCGCGCTCGCGGCTACGCTGGGCGGCAACTACGGCGTCTACAGCGGCTTCGAGCTTTGCGAGGCGGAGCCTTTGCCGGGCAAGGAGGAATACAACAACTCGGAAAAGTACGAGTTGAAGGCATGGGACTGGGATCGGCCGGGTCACATCCGCGAAGACGTGCGCTTTTTGAACCGCCTGAGGCGGTCGTCGCCGGCCCTGCAGACCTTCCAGAACACCAAGTTCTACAACGCCTGGAATGATCAGATCCTGTACTACGGAAAGGCAACGGAAGACTTGGCGGAGTTCTTGTTGATTGCCGTCAATCTGGATCCGCACAATCCGCAGGAGTGCGATTTCGAGGTGCCGATGTGGGAATTCGGTTTGCCTGACCATGCCACCATCGAGGTGGAGGATGTTGCCTCGGGGGTCCATTTCACTTGGACTGGTAAAGTCCAGCACATGCGCCTCGATCCGGAGACCATGCCTTACGTGGTCTGGCGCCTTCGCCCGCTCGGGAGGTCCGCATGACGAGCGTTCTCCTGCGCCATCACGTCCCCGTTCCCGACGACGTCACGTTGAGCGCCGTCGAACTGCCGGCCCAGGAAATCAGCCGCGAAGACCACGACTGGTACAGGGACGCCATCATCTATCAGCTCCATATCAAGGCGTTTAAGGATTCAGACGGCGACGGGATCGGAGACTTCAAGGGGCTGCTGTCGCAGCTCGACTACGTCCAGCAGCTCGGGGTGACGGCGATCTGGCTGCTGCCGTTCTATCCGTCACCGCTCCGGGACGACGGGTACGACATTTCCGACTACACGTCTGTGCATCCCGCTTACGGCAACCTCGAAGACTTCAAGCGCTTTCTCGATGCCGCGCACGAGCGTGGCATTCGCGTGATCACCGAGCTCGTGATCAATCACACGTCGGATACGCATGCGTGGTTCCAGCGCGCCCGTTTATCGCCGCCCGGTTCGCCGGAGCGGGACATGTATGTGTGGAGCGACACGGAAGACCGCTACCAGGGCACACGCATCATCTTCCTCGATACCGAAAGCTCGAACTGGACCTGGGATCCGGTTGCGAAGGCTTACTTCTGGCACCGCTTTTATTCGCACCAGCCCGATCTCAATTACAACAACCCTCTCGTTTTCGAGGAAGTCGTCAAAGCGATGCACTTCTGGCTCGAACTCGGCGTCGACGGCCTGAGGCTCGATGCGGTGCCATACCTCTGCGAGCGCGAAGGCACGAACAACGAGAACCTCCCTGAAACACACGAAGTGCTGAAGCGCATTCGCGCCGAAATCGACACGCGCTTTCCCGGCCGCATGTTGCTCGCCGAGGCGAACCAGTGGCCCGAGGATACCCGGCCCTATTTCGGTGAGGGTGACGAGTGCCATATGGCGTTCCATTTTCCCCTGATGCCGCGCATGTACATGGCGCTCGCGCAGGAGGACAGGCATCCCATCACAGACATCCTGCGCCAGACACCCGAGGTTCCGGACGGCTGCCAATGGGCGCTTTTCCTGCGCAATCACGACGAGCTGACGCTGGAAATGGTGACTGCCGAGGAGCGCGACTATCTGTGGCGGACGTATGCCGTCGATCCGCGCGCGCGTATCAACCTCGGCATTCGCCGCCGCCTCGCGACGTTGATGGAGAACGATCGCCGCAAGATCGAATTGATGAACGTGCTTCTGATGTCGATGCCGGGCACGCCGGTGCTCTATTACGGCGACGAGATCGGCATGGGAGACAACTTCTACCTCGGCGACCGGGACGGCGTACGGACGCCGATGCAGTGGTCGCTGGATCGCAACGCGGGATTTTCGCGTGCGGACCCGCAGCGGCTTTACTTGCCCGTCCTGATGGACCCGATCTACGGCTACCAGAGCGTCAATGTCGAAGGCCAACAGGGCCACGTCTCGTCGCTCTTGAACTGGATGCGCCGCTTGATCGCGGTTCGCAAACGCCACCGCGCTTTCGGTCGCGGCAGCCTGGACTTCCTTTATCCCAGCAATCGCCGCGTGCTCGCATTCCTGCGCCAGTTCGACGATGAGCTGATCTTGTGCGTGGTCAATCTAAGCCGCTCGCCGCAAGCCGTTGAACTCGATCTCATGCAATACCGCGGCATGGTCCCGGTCGAGCTGACGGCAGGATCAAGCTTCCCGCCCATCGGATCGGCCCCCTATGTGCTGACGCTTCCCGCTTATGGATACTACTGGTTCGCGCTCGCGGAGGCATCGGCGCTGCCGCGTTGGCATAGCCCGACACCCGAGCCCCTTCCGGAGTTAATCACGCTCGTTATAGGCGCAGACTTGCGCAGCCTCGTGGCGGGACGGGAAGCGAGCTACATCGAGCGCAATCTGCTCAAAGCCTACCTTCCGCTCCAGCGTTGGTTTGGCGGAAAGGATGAGCGGATCGATAACGTTTCCGTCGAGCCGCTGGCGGAAATCGTCGAGGACGGCTTCGAACATCTCCTCGTTCTCGTGAACACCGAGTTTGCGAGCGGCGCCCGGCAGACTTATTCGCTGCCGCTGTTGGTCCATTGGGCAAGCCATACGGAACTCACGGCTTCGCAGCGGGCCTTTTCGCTCGCAAAGGTTCGGCGCGGCCCTCGGGTCGGGATGCTGATCGACGGGGCGACAGAGGAAGCATTCATGGCGATGCTGGCGCGCCGGCTTCGCCAAGGCGAAAGTATCGCGACGGCGAAGGGCGAGCTTCAATTCTTGCCCAGCCCGCTGCTCGATGAGGTTGCCCTATCTGATGCGGTAAGGGTGCTACGCATCGAACAGAGCAATTCCGCTGCTGTGATCGGCGACGCGGTGCTCCTAAAGGTCTACAGGCGCATCGAGGAAGGGCTCCAGCCCGAGATCGAGATCGGCCGCTTCCTGACCGAAGCGGGGTTCACGCACGCGCCGAAGCTGCTCGGAGTTGTCGAGTATGTAACCGCGGACTCGCGGACGACCCTGGCCGGCGCATTCGAATTCGTCTTCAACCAGGGCGACGCGTGGTACGTCCTGACCGACGCGCTGGAGCGGATGCTCGAGGAGTGCGGCCTCGGCAATGCCCAGTGCGAGCTGCCGGATCTCGCGTTTCCGCTCGATATCGCGAGCCTCATCGGGCGTCGCACTGCGGAAATGCACATCGCGCTCGCCACGCCGACCGACAATTTCGATTTCGCGGCGGAGGCGGCAGGCGTCGACGACATCGAACGGTGGATCGCAGACAGCGAAGCGGAAGCGGAGCGGACGTTCGAAGCGCTCGAACGCGTGATGGAAAGCGAAATCGCCCCAACCACAAGGGAAGCTGTCGATCTCCTCTACTCCCACCGCGACAAGATCATGGGCTTGCTGACGGGCTACAGGCATTTGAAGCCGTCGGGGCAGAAGATCCGCCACCACGGCGATTTCCATCTTGGCCAGATCCTCGTGGTGCAAGATGATTTGATGATCGTCGATTTCGAGGGCGAGCCCACGCGCACGCTTGCAGAGCGCCGCCGAAAGACGTCCCCGCTGCGCGATCTGGCTGGGATGCTCCGCTCGCTCGATTACGCGGCATGGGCGGCCCTCGACAAGGTCATCGCGCGCGGCGTCGCCTCGGCCGACATCATGCGGCCGCTGGCGTTCTCGTGGCGCGACCGCGCAGTCAGCGATTGCATCGAAGCCTATACCCGAGTGGCATCCGCACACGCGTTTCATCCCGGCGACCGCGACACGGCACAAGGATTGCTCAACGTCTTCCTCCTGCGCAAGGCGCTCTACGAAGTGAGGTATGAGGTCGCCAGCCGTCCCGATTGGCTATCCATACCGGTGCGCGGGATCATCGGTCTTCTGGACCAGTTTGGAGGTGACAGATGACCACGCGTTCGCATGCGGCACGTGTCGGTGAATGGACGCCGGCCCGGCGCGATATCGAAGACATTGTGGCGGGTCGCCACGCGGACCCGTTCGCCATTCTCGGTCCGCACGTTTCTCCAAACGGCGAGCCGACGATCAGCCTGTTTCATCCCGAAGCCGAAACGGTCGAAGTCGTCGATCGCGACGGGAATCCGCTTGCAACGCTCGACCGGCTGCACACGGGCGGCTTCTTCTTCGGAAAGTTGCGCGCCCCGGTCGAAGCCTATGCTCTGCGCATGAGCCGCGGTATCCATCAATGGCAAATCGAGGATGCGTACGCTTTCCCGTCTGCTCTTGGAGAACTCGACCTCTATCTCCTCGCCGAAGGCACGCACGGGCAGGCCTATCAGAAGCTCGGTGCGCATTGCGTGACACTCAACGGCGTGCCGGGCGTATCGTTTTCTGTCTGGGCGCCGAACGCGCTGCGTGTCAGCGTCATCGGATCGTTCAACGGCTGGGATGGCCGTCGCCATGTGATGCGCAAGCACCCCGGCGCGGGGATCTGGGATATATTCATTCCCCGTGCCGCCAGCGGCGATCTCTACAAGTACGAATTGGTCGACAGTGCGGGAAACCTTCTGCCGACGAAAGCCGATCCGTTCGGCCAAGCGCATGAGCTGCCTCCGAACACGGCCTCCGTCGTTCCCGACCCGCGCGCATATGAGTGGGGCGACGCGGATTGGATCGAGCGGCGCGCGGCGGCGCAAGACCGGTCGGCGCCGATCTCGATCTATGAGGTGCATCTCGCCTCCTGGCGGCGGGGCGAAAACAATACGATGCTCGATTACGAACGCATCGGCGACGAACTCATTCCCTACGTCACGAACATGGGCTTCACGCACGTCGAGTTCATGCCGGTCGCGGAGCATCCCTTCGGCGGCTCCTGGGGCTATCAGCCCATCGGGCTGTTCTCGCCCACATCGCGATTTGGACCGCCAGAGGCGTTCGCGCGGCTGGTCGACAGGTTCCACCAAGCCGGGATCGGCGTCATCATCGATTGGGTGCCCGCGCATTTCCCGAGTGATCCGCACGGCCTCGCGCGGTTTGACGGAACCGCGCTCTACGAGCACGAGGATCCGCGCCGCGGCTTCCACAAGGACTGGAACACGCTGATCTACAACTACGGGCGCCGCGAGGTTTCGAACTTCCTGAGCGCAAATGCCTACTACTGGCTCGAGCGCTACCACGCCGACGGCCTGAGGGTCGATGCCGTCGCCTCCATGCTCTACCTCGACTACAGCCGCAACGCCGGCGAGTGGGAGCCTAACCGCCACGGTGGCCGCGAGAACCTGGAGGCCATCGCGTTCCTGCGCCACATGAATACCATGGCCTATCGGGATTTCCCCGGCATTGTCACCATCGCCGAGGAGTCGACTGCTTGGCCGCAGGTGTCGCGCCCGGTCGACGGCGGAGGACTGGGCTTCGGCTACAAATGGAACATGGGGTGGATGCACGACACCCTGAAATACATCGCCGAGGATCCAGTCAACCGCAAATACCATCACAACAAGCTGACGTTCGGACTTCTCTATGCGTGGGACGAGAACTTCATCCTGCCGATCAGTCATGACGAGGTCGTGCACGGCAAGGGCTCATTGATCGGCAGGATGCCGGGAGATCTTTGGCAGAAGTTCGCGAACCTGCGCGCCTACCTGAGCTTCATGTGGACCCATCCGGGCAAGAAGCTGCTGTTCATGGGGTGCGAGTTCGGTCAGCTCCGCGAGTGGTCGCACGACCATTCTCTCGATTGGCATCTTCTCGACGAGGCGTCGCATCGCGGCGTGCAGGCGCTCGTGCGCGATCTCAACGCGGTTTATCGGGACGTGCCGGCACTGCATGCTTTCGATTGCCAGCCCGAAGGCTTTGCTTGGATCGATGGCGGCAACGCGAACGACAGCGTGCTGGCCTATTTGCGCAACGGCAAGAAATCCCGAGAGGTGGCGGCGGTCGTAGCAAACTTCACGCCGGTGGTCCGGTCGAACTACCGCGTTGGCGTTCCGCACGCCGGACGGTGGCGCCTGCGGCTCAATAGCGATGACACGAAATACGGCGGCTCCGGCGTCTCGTCGGGTGATCGGGACGCGGACGCCGAGCCCTGGCACGGTCAGCCGTTCTCGATCGTTGTCACGTTGCCGCCCCTCGCTGTTCTCGTTCTCACCCCGGAGGAGCCGCGCGAGTGAGCAGAGCCCGCCATCGTGTGACCGAAGGTGCGCCGGATCAACTCGGCGCAAAGGCGGATGCAAAGGGTGTGAACTTCGCGATCTTCTCGAGCAACGCGACGCGCGTGGAGTTGTGCTTGTTCGATCCCGACGGCAAGCGCGAGACGGCGCGCATCGCGCTGCCCGAATACACCGACGAGATTTGGCACGGTTATGTACCAGGGCTCGAACCCGGGCAGCTCTACGGCTACCGCGTTTATGGGCCTTACGCGCCGGAGGCCGGCCACAGGTTTAACCCGGCGAAACTGCTCATTGACCCCTACGCGACCTTGCTCGACGGAGATTTCATTTGGGACGATGCGCACCTCGGCTACGTCGTAGGTGACGAGGAAGATAAGCCGAGTTCTGCCGACAGCGCGCCCTACATGCCGAAGTGCGTTGTTACGGCGCCGCGTTCGCGCTGGCGTGACCGGTTGCTGTTGCTCAAGAGCAAGCGGGATGCTCGGCCCTGGTCGGAAACACTGATCTATGAAGCGCACGTAAAAGGGATCACGCAGCTTCACCACGGCATACCGAAGAAAAAGCGCGGCACCTTCGCGGGGCTCGGAGATCCAAAAGTCGTGGAGCATCTCGCCTCGCTCGGCGTGAGCGCGATCGAGCTATTGCCGGTGCAAGCCTTCTGTCACGATAGCTACCTCGTCGAGCGCGGGCTCAAGAACTATTGGGGTTACAGCCCCATCGCGTACTTTGCTCCCGCTCGCCACTATCTCTCGGGCGAAGATCTCGACGAGATCCGCGCCACGATCGAGCGGCTGCACCGCGCTGGCATCGAGGTGCTTCTCGATGTGGTCTACAACCATACGGCTGAAGGCAATCACCTCGGTCCCACGCTCTCGTTCCGCGGCATCGACAATGCGGTCTACTACAAGCTCGATGACGATCCGCGCTTCTACTTCGACACCACAGGCTGCGGGAACAGCCTCGATCTCGATCACGCGCGTGTCTTGCAGCTTGTCACGGACTCGCTGCGCTATTGGGTCGAGGAATTCGGCGTCGACGGATTCCGCTTCGATCTCGCCAGCACCGTTGCGCGCAAGGATCGCTCGTTCAGCCAGGACAGCCCATTCTTGACCGTGCTCGGACAGGACCCCGTTCTCTCTCGGACCAAGCTGATCGCCGAACCTTGGGATCTCGGGATGGACGGCTACCAGGTCGGAAACTTCCCGCCCGGTTGGGCGGAATGGAACGATCGCTTCCGCGACGACACGCGGACCTTCTGGCGCGGCGATGAAGGTGCGCTGCCGGCCTTATCAGCGGCTCTTCTTGGGAGTGCTGCGCAATTCGACAAGAGGGGTCGCCGCCCCTGGTCCAGTGTCAACTTCATCACCGCGCATGATGGCTTCACGCTCGCGGATGTGTACGCCTACAACGAGAAGCACAACGAAGCGAACCAGGAGGAAAATCGCGACGGCCACAATCACAATCTGAGCTGGAACTGCGGCGTCGAGGGCCCGACGGACGATCCGGACGTCCGAGAGCTGCGCAACCGCATGCGCCGCAACCTGATAGCGACGCTTCTGCTGGCGCAGGGCACGCCGATGATGCTGATGGGTGACGAACAAGGCCATACGCAGCAGGGCAACAACAACGCCTATTGCCAGGATAACGAACTGACTTGGTTGCGCTGGGATGGCATCGACGCGGATGACCAGGCCTTCCGGGAGTTCACGCGCGGACTCATCGAAGTTCGTCGCACACGGCCGCTGCTGCGCCAGACCAATTTCGTTCACGGCACCGAGGTTGCGCCCGGCGCTAAGGATGTCACGTGGCTGCGCGCCGACGGTGTGGAGATGACACCGGAAGATTGGTCGAACGGCCTGAACCGCAGCGTCGCCTTGCTGCTGGCGGGCGCCAACCGTTCTGCGTTGCTCATGCTCGTCAATTCCTACGAGGAGGGCGTGTCGTTTGCAGTGCCTCAGCCACCGTTCGGCGGGATTTGGCGGCTGCTGGTCGACACCGAGCGCGGGCTGGTGCTCCCCCGCGCCAACGCGCTCAAGAGAGGCAAGCCGCATATTCTGGCTGGCCGGGCCCTGTCGCTCTACGAGGAGGCAGCGGGGTGACGTCGTTCGGCTTCGATACGACGTGGGGAGCAGCGCCACGCGAACACGCGCAGGCGCGGTTCCGGTTGTGGGCGCCCGGTCTCGAAACGCTTTCGCTCTCTACCCCGAAGGGCGACATTCGGATGGAGCGAGACGCCGGCGGTTGGTTCCAGATCGATACCGATGCTGTCGCCGTAGGACAGGACTACGGCTTTCGTTTGCCGACCGGGTTTGTTGTCCCGGATCCCGCCGCACGGGCTCAAGCGGGCGATGTCCACGGACGCTCGCGGCTCGTCGACCCGCGCAGCTATCTGTGGGAAAATGGCGGATGGACCGGTCGCCCGTGGGAAGACGCAGTCATCTACGAGTTGCACACGGGAACGTTCTCGCCGGAGGGCACGTTCGACGGAGTCGCCAAGCGCCTCGACCATCTGGTCGATCTCGGCGTCACCGCGATTGAGCTGATGCCGGTTGCTCAGTTTTCCGGCGCGCGCGGTTGGGGCTACGACGGCGTGCTGCACTACGCCCCCCATCACGCTTTTGGCGGCGTGGAGGGCTTGAAACGCCTTGTGGATGCCGCCCACAGCCGCGGCCTCATGATCTTCCTCGACGTGGTGTACAATCACTTCGGGCCCGACGGAAACTACCTGCATCTTTATGCGCCGGATTTCTTCGACGCCAGCCGGCACACGCCGTGGGGCTCAGCGATCCGCTTCGATGCGCCGCCAGTGCGCGCGTTCTACATCGAGAACGCGCTCTATTGGCTCGAGGAGTTTCGCTTCGACGGGTTGCGGCTCGATGCGATCGACCAGATCGAGGATCAGTCACACGAACCGATCCTCGAGGAGCTTGCACGCGTTGTCCGCGCACGCATCAGGGATCGCCACATCCACCTGACGACAGAAGACAGCCGCAACGTTGCAAGCCTGCACGCGCGCGGGGCCGACGGAGAGCCTTGCTTGTATACGGCCGAATGGAACGATGACTTCCATCACGTCGCGCACGTGATCGCGACCGGCGATACTCAGGGCTATTACCAGGATTATGAGCCGGACCCAGTGGGGAAGCTTGCGCGCGCGCTGAGCGAGGGCTTCATTTACCAGGGCGAGGCATCGCCGTTTCGGGACGGCTCGGCCTACGGAGAAAAGAGCACGGATCTGCCTCCGTCCGCGTTCATCAATTTCATCCAAAACCACGATCAGATCGGCAACCGGGCGCTGGGTGAGCGATTGGCGGTGCTCGCACCGACACGGACGATAGAAGCGCTGACGGCGATCCTGCTGCTAAGCCCGCAGATCCCGATGTTGTTCATGGGAGAGGAGTGGGCCGAGGAGCGGCCGTTTCTCTTCTTCACGGATTTTGTGGGCGAGCTGGGAAAGAACGTTCGCGAGGGACGCCGCAAGGAGTTCAGCAAGTGGCCTGCATTTCAGGATCCTGAAACCCGCAAGCGAATTCCGGATCCGAACGATCCCGCAACGGCGCGTGCGTCCGCAATCGACTGGGAAGCCAAAGCACGGCCTTCCGGTGCAAAGAGGCTTCAGCTTGTGCGCGGTCTCCTGACGATCAGAGCGCGCGAGATCGTGCCGATCCTCAAAAATCTGCGCGCCGCGTCGACCGAAGCGGAAGTATTTCAGGGTCGTGCATTGTCAGTCGCCTGGCCGCTTCCCGACGGAACGGCGCTGCGTTGCGTCGCGAGCTTCGAGGCCGAGCCAATATCCATATCCGGCGACTTGGCCTGGCACACGCGCGTAATTTACGAATCCGAGCCCGGCCTTCTGGCCAGCATTGGCGAGGGTACGCTTCCGCCGCAGTCGGTATTGTTCGTTAGGCGGAGGGCGAGCGATGACTGACGACCTCGATCGGCTCTGTGCGGAGAAGGGTGTCGAGCTGTCTTACATAAGCGAGACAGGAGAACATCGTACGATAAGTGACGAGGTGAAGCGCGCACTGATCGCCACGCTCGGCGAAGCCGTCGAGCGGTCTTCAAGCGGACAGCCACGGGAAGCGCGGTGCTTCGTGCCCGATTGGCTCGAGCATGGCAGGGCGTGGGGCGTCACGGTGCAGCTTTTCGGCGTCCGTTCGAATCGCAATCAGGGTATCGGCGATTTCGAAGATGCAGCCCGGCTCTGTGAAATCTACGGCGCGCTCGGAGCCGACTTCCTCGGCATCAATCCCGTCCATGCGCTCTTTCTCGCAGATGGCGGCCGCACGAGCCCTTACTTTCCGTCGACACGCCAGTTTATAAATCCGCTCTACATCGCCCTCGATCGCGTGGCGGGCGTCGACCTTTCTGACCGCGATGTGGCGTCACTCCGCGAAGGCGATCACGTCGAATACGATCGTGTTGCACTGCTGAAGCGCCGCGCACTCGAGACAACTTTCGCGAAAGTGGGCGTGCAGCCGGACTTTGACGCCTTTTGCGAACGCGAGGGCCGGGAGCTGGAGAACTTCGCGACCTTCGAGGCCATCAGTGAGTGGTCCATGGCTCAAGGCAGTGGTTCTGGTTGGCATGCCTGGCCCGCGCCGTTCCAGATCGCCGGGTCGGAAGAAGTAGCGAAGTTCCGCCACGAGCATCAGCATCGAGTCCGCTTCCACAAGTGGCTTCAATGGTTGGCGGCTGGACAGCTTGCCGAAACGCAGCGGCGTGCGCGAGACGCCGGCATGCGCATCGGGCTCTACCTCGATCTTGCAGTCGGCGTCGATCCCGACGGCGCTGCCACATGGTCGCGGCCCGATAGCTACGCGCGGGAAGCGCGCATCGGGGCGCCCCCCGATCTCTTCAATAAGCTCGGGCAGGATTGGGGGCTGGCTCCGTTGAAACCCACATCCATAGAGCAGGGCGGGGGCTCCGCATTCAGCCGTGATCTGGCCTCAGCCATGCGCTTTGCAGGAGCGGTTCGGTTGGATCACGCCATGGGATTGAAGCGCCTCTATTGGATTCCAGGCGATTTCGATGCCCGCTCCGGTGGGTACGTTCGCTATCCGCTAGAGCGCGTTCTGGATGTGATGGCGGCGCAATCTCAAGCTGCCCACGCGCTCGTGATCGGCGAAGACCTGGGCACGGTTCCACCGGGGTTCCGTGAACTCATGCTGGCGGCCGGTATGCTCGGATATCGCGTTCTCTATTTCGAGAAGGAGCACGATGGCCGCTTCCGCGGGCCATCCGCCTACACGCCGCTCGCGCTTGCCTGCCTTTCGACGCACGACCTGCCGCCGTTGGCCGGCTGGTGGGCCGGTACCGATATCGACGAGCGCCGGCGCCTCGGAAAGCTCGAGCCACATGAAGCCGACGCCTCGCGTGAGGAACGGCATCGCGAGAAGTCGAGGCTCCTCGAAGCGCTTGCGGCCGAGGGTTTGGCACACGTTCCCGAAAATGCGGCCGAGTCCCTGACGGACGACGTCATCGCCGCCCTGCATCGGTTTCTGGCACGAACGCAATCCCGGCTCGTCGCCATCCAGATCGAGGATCTTGCTCGCGCCGTGGAGCAAGTGAACATGCCGGGCACGCATCTGGAGCATCGCAACTGGAGCCTCAAGCTGCCGCTCGGCGTAGAGGAGATGGCCGAAAACCCACTCGTCCGAAGCACGCTTGCCGCTGTCGCCAGCGAACGTCCCCGTTCTCCGTCATGAGCACCCCAGTCGCGACTTACCGCATCCAATTGCGTGGCAGCGTGGACTTCGTTGCCGTGGCCGGTTTGGCGCCGTATCTTGCCCGCCTCGGTGTGTCTCACTGTTACCTCTCGCCCATCACGGAAGCGATGCCGGGATCGACCCACGGCTACGACGTTACGGATTTCGGAACGATCGATCCGGTTTTGGGAGGACGCGACGGGTTCGTCACCATGGCGCGCACTTTGCGCGGGCACGACCTCAAGATACTGCTCGACATCGTACCCAACCATATGGCGGCCAGTCCCAAGAACGCGTGGTGGCGTGACGTTCTCGAATGGGGCCAGGCCAGTCCTCGAGCTCATCATTTCGATATTGATTGGAGCGCTCCGAAGCTTCTGGTGCCGGTGCTCGCCGCGCACTACGCCGATGCCCTGGCGGGCGGCGAATTTCAACTCGCGTTTGATGCCGGATCCGGATCGTTCTCGATGCAAGCAGGCGATCTCGATCTGCCGCTGACGCCGCCCTCGTACGCCTACGTGCTCGGTCGCGCGGGTGGCCACTTCGCAGAGCATGCCTTGCGGTTCGCTTCGAGTTCGCAGGGACGCGCCGCTGAACTGACCGCTGCCCTGTCCGAACTCGTGGCGAGCGATGCGCGCGCTCTCGATGCTGCGGTCGCCGAGGTCAATGCGGACAAAGCGGCGCTTCACGAATTGCACGAGCAGCAGGTGTGGCGTCTCGCCCATTGGCGTCTCGCGCGGGAAAACCTGACTTATCGCCGATTCTTCGAAATCTCGGACCTCATTGGGGTTCGTGTCGAGGATCCAACCGTCTTCGAGGACGTCCACGCCTGCGTCTTCGAGCTGGTGCGTGAAGGATTGATCGACGGCCTGAGGATCGACCATATCGATGGCCTCGCAGATCCTCTGGATTACCTGCGGCGTCTCAGGGCTGCGGTAGGCGACGAGACCTATATCGTCGTCGAGAAGATCCTCGGCCCCGGCGAGGAGCTTCGGAGCAATTGGCCGGTTGCGGGCACCACGGGTTACGAATTCGTCGCGGATCTCGCCAAGCTTTTCACGCGATCCTCCGGCGGAGAGGCGCTCACGCGCGCCTATGTGGAAGCAACAGGAGAAAACGCCGATCTCGACACGGCCATCACGGCCGCGAAAAGGCGTACCTTCACGCGCAATCTGGCTGGTGAGCTCGATCACCTGACCCACCTCGCGGCAGGCCTCGCCCAGGCCGATATTGCCACGCGCGACCTGGGTTCCGACACATTGCGGCGCGCGCTCGTGGAGCTTGCGGCCGCTTTTCCGGTCTATCGCACTTATGTCGATGCGGCCGGCGCGGCGCCGGAGGACATGGATCTGATCGGCAGCGCCGTTTCGCGCGCGCGATCGACGCGCGAGGTGGAGGACGAGGCGGCGTTCGACTTTTTGCGGGACCTCACGACGCTTTCCGCCGCGACACCCGATCGTCAGGCCGCGGCGCTCGGGTTTGCGACGCGCTTCCAGCAGACGACAGGCCCGTTGATGGCCAAGTCGCTGGAGGACACGATCTTCTATCGGTTCAACCGTCTGATCGCCCTTAACGAGGTCGGCTGTGACGCGAGCCTGGCGGATGGATCGTCGGACGCCGTGCATGCGTCGTTTCAGAAACGGCTCGTGGACGCCCCGCTCGCGCTGTCCACGACCGAAACGCATGATACGAAACGCGGCGAGGACGCCCGCGTGCGCATCTTTGCCATTGGCGACGTGCCCGAGCTTTGGGGAGCTGCGGTCCAGCGTTGGATGGCAATGAACGCGCCGTGGCATTCGGAGCGGGAAGGGGAAAGTCTGCCCGATCCGAACTCCGAGTGGCTGTACTATCAGGCGCTTCTGGGAGCTTGGCCGCCGGAGCTCTCCGCCGACGATGAAAAGGGGCTGGTTGCCTTGGCTGAGCGCATGGCTGCCTTCATGATCAAAGCTGCGCGCGAAGCAAAACTGCGCACGACCTGGACCCGCCCGGATGCCGTTTATGAAACAACCCTGCGGGACTTCGTGACGCGTACACTCGATCCAATCCGGTCGCGAGCGTTCATCGAGGATTTCCTTGACACCGCACGACCGTTATTTCTGAGCGGCTGCGCCACAAGCTTGACGCAGGCTGTGATCAAGGTGCTCGCCCCGGGTGTACCCGACATTTATCAGGGCGCCGAGCTGTGGGACTTCTCCCTCGTCGACCCCGACAATCGGCGGGCGGTCGATTACCAGCGCCGCCGCATGCACCTTGATGCGCCGGCGCGTGAGGCGGGCGATTTGCTCCGCGGCTGGCAGGATGGAGCCGTCAAGCTCGCCGTGATCCGTTCGACACTCGAAATCCGCCGGCGCTTCGGCGACGAAATCGTGCATGCGGCCTATGTGCCGCTCGCGGTCGAGGGCCCGCGAAAGGACAACATTTTCGCGTTCGCGAGGAAAAGCGGCGAGAGGTGCGTAATCGTCATCGGCGCGCGGTTCCTAACGGGGTTTTTCGAGAGCGCGGAGCACCCTACATTACCAAAGGGCTTCTGGAGCGGGACCCACGTGCTAGGTCCTCCTGCTCTGGACGCAACGCGCTTTGCAAGCGTTTTCACTTCACACGGCGCGATCGCCGGTGGCCGCATCGACTTGGACCACGTGCTCGACTGCTTACCGGTAGCCGTGCTCACCAACTGAAACACCGATCAATCTGTGTGGGAGAAGGTGATTTGCTCGATCAACCGAACCGTATCATCCCGATGCAGCCCGACGACATCCGCCGCGAGCTGCTCGTGCAACTGCATCGCAACGTCGGCGTCGCCGAAGCTGATGCGACGAAAAGAGATTGGCTTCGCGCCACGTCTCTTGCCGTGCGCGGACATCTGGTCGACTGCTTCCACGAGATGAACAGCCGCGTCGTCAAGGAAAAGTCCAAGCAGGTGTCGTTCCTGTCCATGGAATTCCTGATGGCGCGACAACTCGAAGGCGCGCTGTTGGCCATGGGCCTGCGCAGCGTCTACGAGCAGGTCCTCTCGGAGTTCGATATCAGCCTACGCGACTTATTAAAGATCGAGCCCGATCCGGCCCTGGGCAACGGCGGCTTGGGACGGCTGGCGGCTTGCTTCATCGAATCCATGGCCAGTTCGGGAATTCACGGCTTCGGGTATGGCATCCGCTACGAATACGGCATGTTCCGCCAGGAGATCGCGGACGGATGGCAGGTCGAGCAACCCGACGATTGGCTTGCGAACAGCAATCCGTGGGAGTTCGAACGGCCCGAGCCGGCGTACATGATCGGGATCGGCGGCCACGTCGAGCATCGCGATCACCGTGCCGTTTGGCATCCGGCCGAGCAAATCATCGCGATCGCCCATGACATGCTCGTGCCGGGGATGTCCGGCGCCACCGTCAACACGTTACGCCTGTGGGGAGCCAAGCCGGTCTCAGCCTTCGATATCGCGAGCTTCAACCGAGGGCGCTATCTGGAAGCGCTCGCGCCCAAGATCCGCTCCAAGGCGGTGACGCGACTGCTCTATCCGGATGACAGCACGGCAGAAGGCCGCGAATTACGCCTGCGCCAGGAGCACTTCTTCGCATCCGCCTCCGTGCAGGATATTCTGAAGCGGTTCCTGAAGGATAACGGCGAGGAATGGTCTCGGCTTCCGGATCAGATCGCGGTCCATCTCAACGATACCCACCCCGCCCTGGCGCCCGCCGAGCTGATGCGGCTGTTGGTCGACGTTCATCAGTTGCCATGGGAGCGCGCGCTCGAACTCTCGAAATCCGTGTTTTCGTACACGAACCACACCCTGATGCCGGAAGCGCTGGAGGTCTGGCAGGCGGACTTGATGCGCCGCATCGCGCCACGTCATCTTGAGATCATCGAGGAGATCGACCGCCGCTTCATCGATAGCGTGGAGCAGAGCCCGCACCGTATCGCGTCGGACCGCGTCGCCGTCGTGAGCGGCGAGGACCAAGCGCGGAGCGTCAACATGGGTCGGTTCTCTGTGCTCATGAGCAACCGCGTCAACGGCGTCTCCAAGCTGCATAGCGGTCTCGTGCAGGAGCGCTTGTTTCCCGAGTTCGCCACGCTCTACCCTGAGCGCTTCCTCAACGTCACGAACGGCATCTCTCCCCGACTGTGGTTGTTTCAGACCAATCCGGGTCTCGTCGCTCTTATCGACCGGCACATCGGCACACGCTGGCGGGATGCGTTCGACCTGAGAGAGTTCGCCCGGTTTGCCGATCGCGAGGATGTCCTTGCCGACTTGCGCGACGTGAAGAGCGCCAACAAGCAACGGCTCGTGCAGGTGATTGCCGAGCGCACGGGCCTCGCCGTCGACCCGGCATCGCTGTTCGACGTCCAGATAAAGCGCATCCACGAATATAAGCGTCAGCTTTTGAACATCATCGGCGTCATCGCGCGCTGGAATGCCATCAAGACAGACCCATCCGGCAATTGGGCGCCGCGCACCGTTGTGCTCGCCGGCAAGGCGGCTTCGAGCTATTGGCTCGCCAAGCTCATCATCAAGCTCGCG
>VFQP010001425.1_pt1 | contig 32096 bp, 45 predicted proteins | sample 3512351 | NCBI WGS metagenome assembly VFQP01 (sample SAMN10412372, study PRJNA504923) | tailings metagenome | isolation source: Relicate 1 Philex TSF1 revegetated site | place: Philippines: Tuba, Benguet | collected 2017-08-29
ACACACACACACACACACACACACACACACACACACACACACACACACACACCACACCAGATTGCCATCATGATTGGCAGCCCAGACGATCCCAAGAGATACATCTCACACAAGGGCCAGGCAATCCAAGCCAAAGCAGATGAAGTGTATGAGTTGTTTGTCAACAGTGTGACGTCATCTGTGAGTGGGATGTATTTTCATTATAGGGGCAAGCCGCTGCTGGTGAATTATGTAGGTAGGTGTGTGGGTGTGTATGATGGTGAATTATGTAGGTAGGTGTGGGTGTGTGGGTATGGGTGTATTTGTGGGTGTGGGTGTGGGTGTGGGTGGGTGGGTGGGTGGGTGTGTATATGATGGTGAATTATGTAGGTGGGTGGGTGGGTGGGTGTGTATATGATGGTGAATTATGTAGGTGGGTGGGGGTGTATGATGGTGTATGGGTGTATGATGGTATAGGACATTCACAGTCCACAACACATACCTCACAACATACACATTATCTCATCATCATACACCACACACACACACAATCTCATGTGGACACACAACCATGCACCATCACAACCATGAGTGCCCACTGCACTGTAAACAACCATGTGTGCCCACTACAATGTAAACAGGCACACCATGTCCATTTCCAGACAGACCCCCACCCTGGTCTGATGGGCGCTTCACAGTGCGTCACATGACGGGGTATGTGTCCGATCAACAGACACTACAGGGGGCACATTGCTGCAGCAAATTTGGATACTGTACGTGATGGTGGTGCTGGTGGTGGTTGGTGCTGGTGGTGGTGGTGGTGGTGGGTGGGTGGGTGCATAAAGATTGTGTGTGCATGTGTATGTGTACATGAAGATTTGTGTGCATGTATTTAGGGTTGATGTCATGGCCATGCACATTGTATGTCCACACACACATTATCCACACACACACACGCGCTATCAAAACACACACACATACACACACACTATCAAAACACACACACACCACACAGGGTCATGGGAGGAGAGGTTTGACCAAACATATGCCATGATTGATGGTCAACCTGAAAACATGACTGTCAGTGCAGGTGTGGGTGGGTGGGTGTTTCAGGGAGGGAATGTATGGGTGTGGGTGCTGGCGTGGGTGTGTTGGGGAGGGAGTCAGGTGTGTGTGTGTGTGTGTTGTGGAAGACTGTGGTGTCATTTAAACACAACACAAAAAAACACCACACATGAACACCACAAAACCACAAAACAGCACTTACCCAATACAAAAATGAAAAAAAACGAGAAAAAACATAGAATAGCAAAAAAAACGGGATGTATACCGCACACATACATCATGCACCATACATCAGGTCATAGGGGACATGGTGGGTGGACGGATGCCAACGGTCGACGTGCACGGTGTAATGGATGGACTTTTCGTGCACAGTGGGACAGGTTTGTGATAGGTGATGAGGATACCCTGTGTGTGTTTGTGTGCATGTGTGCATGTGTGCATGTGTGTGCATGTGTGTATGTTGATAATGAGCATGGTCAACAATATGGTCAACAATATGGTCAACAATATGGTCAACAATATGATCAACAATATGGTCAACACAGGGCAGTACAAGCAAAAGTGGGTCTGGTATTTGTGCAGGTGTGTTTTGCATTGATACACCTTGTCACCATCATCATGCACACTTTCACCACCATGCACACACGTACACACACCTTGTGCTTGTATTTCACCCCCCTGTACTTCACACCCTTGTACTCCACACACCGTGTACTGCACACCCTTGTACTTCACTGCCCTTGTATTTCTCACCTCAGAGTTTCAATGAGTGGATGACCCCAGGTGAGGAGTATGATGCCGACATGTCCAATGATATCGAACCCAGCAGAATACAGGTAGGGGTGTGGGTATGTGGGTGGGTAGAGAAGGAGTGGGGGGGGGGGGGGGTCGGGGGGGGGGGGGGGGGGGGGGGGGGGGGGGGGGGGGGGGGGGTGTTGTGGGGTGCAGTCTGTATGTACAAGGGTGTGTGTATGCTGAGGAATGTGTGCATACATGCAGCACCACGTGTTGTAACAGCACAACACCATTATCCCCCCCCCACTCCCAAACACCCCACACCCCACAGGGCACCTACTACCTTGAGGCATTACGAATTGAAATACAACGATTCAAGGCAATACACGGACGTGCCCCCCTTCCCCCACAACACTGCTATGCACCAGGGGGGCTCTTGGCATATATTCCTGTGGAGGGCATGATGCAACACGCAGCAGCACCAGTGCAGTATCAGGTATATATACATATATACATATATACATATACACACACACATTTGGTATCGTCATGTGTGGGTGTGCCCTCCTTACATCCCAATCATCCCCCCTATACACCATCCCAAGCACCCAACGCACACCATCACATTCATCCCCTCTACACACCATCACATTCATCCCCTCTACACACCATCACAAGCATCCCACAGTACGTCCATGTAATTACAGCCATTACCATCATCCCACCATCATCCCACCAGGTAGCAGTGCACAGGGCAGATTTGGATATGGATGAGGGAACCAATAGTGCAAGCATGTTTGTAATGAAGCAGGGGGAGGGTACAGAGCAGTTTGTGCAGGATATCAAGGTAAGGGTGCGTGGGGTTTGGGGGTGGGATATCGAGGTGAGGGTGCGTGGGGTGTGGGGTGTTGGGGGGGTAGAGGGTGGATGGGATATCAAGGTGAGGGTGGGGTGGGAGGTGCGGGGATGAGGATCATCCGTGTATATATTGATAGATGTGCAAACATACATATGTGTATATTGATAGAGATGTGCACGTGTATACATGCACACCCACACACATGCACACACACACACATGCACACACCCATGCACACACCCACGCACACACCCATGCACACCCACCCATGTACACCCACCCACCTACCCAGGCTGGTCGCATCAATGTGGTGTACAACCCCTCAACAACCCCCCCTTGCTACCACCACATCCTCTATGATTTCCCCCATGATGACACCATGCATAGACTCACAATACGGGGACTCGATTCCGCACACAGAGTGTCTTCGTTTTCCCTGGTTCCCAATCAACCCAATAGCACCTTTGGGCTGTGTGGGTTTCTGGATTTTGGGTTGTGGGCACCATTGGGGGGGGGAGGGGGTGCCGCTGCGTCGTGACGTGTATGTGGTGGGTGTTGGCCACGTAGAGTTGGTGTTGCACATGACACCCCAAGATGGTGGTGCACATATACCACCATCGTAACAATAAAGAGAATTGTACGATACATGCACAGCAGTTGATGTACATGCAACACAATAATAACAATAAGGACAACAGACACAATGGCCAAAAAGGGGCCCTGCTAAGGGGAAAATGAATACGAAAAGGGCCCCTGCTAAGGGGAAAATGAATACAATGAGCAATCAACTCCGCGAAAGCAAACATCAGTACACACCTGCATCAACATTCTCGTACCTCACCTTCTCATGCATACCCCCTACACATGCCACCCCTTGCATAGGTACACATCACTCCATGTACATTTCTCAACACACAAAATCATGCATCACCGTCCTCTTACATCATCATCATCAGCAGCAGCAACAACACACAACAAGTCCGTCTTTCTATACAAGCGCATGGGGGCAAATCGTGTGTCAACCGGGTTGGTGTCCTGTTGTGTATGTGGGTGGCAGGGGTGGGGGGTGGGGGGTGGGGGGGGGTATATGTGCGCGTGGGGTAAGAGAATTGTGTGTACATGTGTGTATGTATATGTGTACGTATATGTGTATGTATATGTGTATGTATATGTGTACGTATATGTGTATGTATATGTGTACGTATATGTGTATGTATATGTGTATGTATATGTGTATGTATATGTGTATGTATGCAGTGTGTGTTTGCAGAGCAGTACGTATGTCTATGGTGCACTGCAATACACAATACACAGTACACAACACACATACACAGTACACAACACACATACACAGTACACAACACACATACACAGTACACAGTTCACAACACCCATACCAGTGCATATACAAGTGGCAGTTGTTTTACATAGGCACTGGACAATGAAGGATGCACTAGACACAATCTACTCAGTGGACATAATCGTTGCCCAGGTGCAGGATCTGCATATGCCTGTGTGGGGTGTGGGGTGTGGAAAGGGGTGGAGGTGTAGATGTGAGGGTAGAGGTGTGGGAAGGGGTTGTTCTTTCTGCAATACACAACATATGTATAAAATACCACCATAGCATGTGTACGCACCCCTATATGAACACACATACAAAAACAAAAAAAAATGTTCCACATCACACCACCACAATACACCTACCGCCCAGCATCTGTGACACAATCGCAACGCGACTGGTGCAAAACTGAGGGTGGTGCGTGTAGTAGGCCGACCACAATCATAACAGCCTGCTTCATAGTGGGTACGAAAATGCCTGCATGGTGATATGCCTGTGTGGATGGATGGGTGCCATGATGGGTGGGATGATCATGTGTCGGCACACATGTGTGTGTATATGTGTGCATGGTGATGCATGGAGATGTAATGCACTTGATCACAGCACATGGTGCTGCCAATATACCTGGTGCAGGAGGGGGCATATGCCATTCTTCACACAGCATGCGCCACACATGTGGATCACTCGCAGCAGCTTGCCATTGGCGGCACACACTTGCAGCATTGGCTATGGTATCAAGATCGGTGCATGCAAGGATCTTGGCCAATACTGCAGCAGGAAGCTCAGCTGGTGGTGGGTCTGGGGTGATGTTGCATGGTGGTGATGGTCGACACCTCAGCCATGATCATCCAACTGCCATGATCACCCAATCCCCTCACCAGGTGGTACACCGCCATGGTTATGCGATGCTTTTCTCCGTCGAGAAGCACCCATCCTTCAGATTGCCTTGGAGGTGCTTGCCATGATGACTCTAGTCGCAAGCAAGTGTACCTGCGTTATAATCAGCTGCATCTGCACATTATAGGCAATGTGTGCGAGGGATTTCCATTGCAAAAAAGTTGGCGAAAAGGAAATTTTATTTGACGCATAGCGCAAACGTCATAGCTCACTCTCTTCTTTGTTGCAACGCCCCCATTCATCAACCTGCTATATCATGGATCAACGCCATATCATGGATACCCAGCAGAAAGAGCATCCAGAATGGTAATGCCCTTGTTTATGTCGAACGGCGCTTTGGGACACGTCGCATGTTTCATCATTCATTCAACAACAACGTGATGGAAACGTATTGGCAACACTTTCTGATTGGATTATACACGAATCCATCCCCGTCTCGCAGGAATCCCAACCGGACGCTACTTTTGCGTTTTCCATCCACCCTGGGACCCTCATCAGACCTGGAAGCAAAGTTTCAAAAGTCATGGTTGAAGAGCAGTCAGAGCATGGATGCCGTTGCTGCACTGTCCAACGCATTTGCAACACTTGCTGTCTTGCGCATTCTCAACCTGCTTCCCTTTACACATCATGGGGCACCATTTATGACCATCCCACTCGTTGGCGTACTCTGCACAGCAATGCACACACTGCTTGCTGCGTGGTGCTACATGGCAACCTCAGCCATGTACACATCCAACCGACCCAAAGTCATGTTGTTTCGTCGAGTATGGTTGGCCAGTGCACAGCTCTACATGCTCTACCTAGCGGGGCTGGATTTGCATACTCATGACAATAATGATGATGATGATCAACATGGCATTGTCACATGTCCATTACTGCAGATGCTGCTGATCACAGGCATTCACGGTGGTGGTATCTCCACTGTGTTGTTAAACATACCATGGTCACAGCATGTACCACTTACCATGGTGTATGTGTTCATGTTTACACGAGTGTGTTTTGTATCGTCGGGGCTCTGTGAGCAAGTTGGCAGGATACGGGAGGCGATGGAATGTGGGCATGTGATAGAGATGCTGCGTGTGGTTGCTGGGTACATGCATGGGCCAACATGGGCAACACAGGTGTGTTGCATACTTGCTAGCATTCATACGGTGCTGGTGTGTTGGTCTTGTGTTGGGGATGATGACCATAGTGCGTGCTGTATGATGTGTATGTGGCAATCATGTACCACGTAATCCGTTTCAAACACACGGTGCGCTGCTGACCCACATACTTACCCACACTTACACACCATCCTGACCACAGGAATGCCCGTCATCCACCAATTTCAAATTTCACATGTGCACCGAGATGTTGCTGCTCTGTTGTGTCACCAGGGTTGTAATATCATCCATGTTCCTCTTATGGTATGCGTATGGGAATGTTTTTTTTTTTTTTTTGTGTGTGTGTGTGTGTGTGTGTGTGTGTGTGTGTGTGCATGGGGTACGTGTGCATGGGGTACCCCACGCAATCCTCCTACACCCCATGCACACATACTCCTTGCACACATACGCCAGGAGAGAGTTGCAGCATCGTGTGAAATTTCTAAGCACACAGAAGATTGCAATGGTGCCTGGGAGTGTGCCCACTGTGCTGTTTCGCTGGGTGGTTATATTAATGATGGGTGCCCTGCATTACGTACTGGCAATGAGCGTGTGGTTGTCTGTGTCAAACAAGGGGTGCTACACCGAGTTGTAGTGTTCAAGGGGTGTTTGTGCGGGGTTGCTTCAAGGTGTTGGCGTTCCACTGTTCTTTTTATTCTGTGTGTTATCTGAGCATACTGGATTAATGGGGTATATTGTGCGCCTTGTGCATGGCCGCTTGTGTGTGTGTGTGGCTGTGTATGCACAGTGGCATCAATACACCAATACCATCCTTGATATTATGTCAATATCAGCGCTGCTATCATTGATGATGAATTTATGTTCATGCACTAGTGTTTTCACTGCAATTCATATATATTTTCCTCACTCATATAAACAAGAAGTTATTGATCGACGTAACTAAACCCCTGCACCATGGTTTAAACACAGTAAAGAAGTATATCGCAACAAATCCAACGATCATCAGCCACACCGCAGAATGCAACAAGCGACACACCACCAAGTACAACAGGACCAGCCAACATACTCCTCCCAAGAAGAAGAAGATCAGCAGCAACCAGCACGCGACCATGATGGTGCCAACACCACCCCATCCACCACTGCGCAGCTTCGCCGCAAGAGGCACACATTCAAGGTCCACAACCTCAAGCGTGTCTCCCAGCTGATCAAGAGCGGATGGCGGGGCGAGTATCAACCAAATTACATCAAAACACAAGAAAGCAAACATGGCTCATGGCTGGCGCAGCTCCCCAAGCGTATTGTGTTTGAAACCAACGAACCTGCCAAACTGACCCACACATTCGGTAATTGAAGTGTTATTGTTGGGGCATTGTATGCTGTTTGGGCAATTGGAAACTTGCAGCGATACACAAAGGTGGCCATGTATACATGTACAACCCCCCATATACACAACCATATACACATACATACCTATACACACACCTACACAGACACTCACACACATACACACCTACACACACAGGCTCATTCAAGACCCCGCATCTTGCAGTTATGGCACAGTCACTGTTGATTCGCAACCGTGGTAACCTTGTTGATAGGGAAAGGGGGGCTGTGCGTAAGGATGTGCTGCATGCACACATTCTTGATCACATCAATGCCCTTGCAGCACAACATGGTAGGTGTTGCATGTGAGGGAGATGTTTGCAGGGGATGTGTGGTGTGCACGCATACAAAGGGTGCTTGCAAGTGGTGTATTATGTATGTTTCTTGTGTTGTATTTCAATGATATCGTTCTTCCATCCCCCCTTGTGTTTCACGGTGCTCTTGTGTATCGCATCATAACACCACACTCACAGCACCACACTCACAACACCACACTCATAGCACCACACTCACAGCACCACACTCACAGCACCACCCACACCTCTACACAGATTTGCCTGGTATTGGTGATGTAAAACAACTTGATACTCGACCTGATGTGTACAAGGTGTTTGAGGAGGAGGTGTACAGCATGCACAAGGATCTGCTTGAGTCAGGTGTGCGTGGATGTGTGTAGTGTATGGTGTGTGTAGTGTGTGGATATGAGGGTGTGTGTGTGGGTGTGTGGGTGTTTGGTGAATGGTGGGTATGATGTGTGAATAGTGGATGTGGGTGTGTGTATAGTGGATGTGGATGTGCGTACCTCATGCACTCCCCTCATCACACACACCACCACATCCACACACACACCACCACACCTACCACCACCACCATATCCACACCCACACACTACACCTACACCACACAGACATATTCATCCCACACCCACACCAACCCACACAGACATATTCATCCCACAGCCAATGTATGACCGTCTCGAAGATGAAGCCCAACACAACAAGAAGAAATCCAAACAACCAGCAGCACCAGTACCACCACCACAACGTGTGCAACCCAAACGCAACCCACCATCCACTGGAGTAAAGCGACGCGCCTCACGAATTCTCGAGGACAGCAGTGATGATGCTGAAGAACACCCAGAAGAGGATCCACCCAGTTTTCGCAGGGGCCCACGAAATGGTCAGCCACAGGACAGTGAAGAAGGCAGTGAGGGAAGTGAGGAGGAGGAAGATATGGGTGAGGAGGAGGAGGAAGATGGGTTGGATGATGGGTTGAATGATGGGGGAATGCGAGCAGCAGCAGGACAGCTGTCCCGTCTCAAGGGTGGCGCAGCAGGGCGTGGTGGTCATGCAGGTGGTATCAAGCAGGAAAAGATGCATGTGGGAAAAGGGGTGCATGGAGGAAAGCACACCCGAGGGGGGGGAGGGAAGGGTGGTTCTTTGGGCAATGTGCGGGGGGCTGGACATGCACGAAAAAGGGTCGACACAGAGAGTGAGGAGGATGAGATGACAGAGAGCGAGGAGGAGGTACCACGGCGATCAAAGTACGGTCACCGACAAAAGGAACATGTGGGAGGGGCAGCATCCACAACAGGCAAGGCACAGGCAGGGAGTACAAAAGGTGGAAAAGGGGGGAAAGGACAAGGAAACACACGTGGACGAATTGTCGATCATGCATCACCACATCGCAGCACGCGCACAAAACCCACACACACCAATGCAGCCCACAACAACAATGCAGCACATGATGTGCAGGTGGAGTTGTCGTTTGAGGTACAGGGGGTGGGGCGCACCAAACGATTGGTGGCAGTGGTGGGGGGGCGTCGGGTGGTGCTCGAGGGGGATGTTGGGATTGCACAGCGCAACATTGAAAACCTGCATGCAGCCATTGCCGAAGCTGGGATGTATTAATGAGGAGGAGGTGGTTGTGCTGTGTGTTGTTTTTGTATACCAGGTTTTCGTGTGTGTGTGTCTGTGTGTGTGTGTGCCACATGGGTCACACCCGTTTCTGTGTGTGTGTGCCACATGGGTCACACCCGTTTCTGTGTGTGTGTGTGTGTGCATACCAGATTTTCACAAGTGTGTTAGGGTTGTCATTGGCATGACATGATAATGTACAAGATTTTGTAAACAAGCGTTGTGGTCGTTGATATGGGACACAGGGTCACACAGGGCTCCTTGTGTGCTATGGCTGTGATGTCCGTTTGTGGTGGTTACAGCCTGCTGCAGCAGTACAACAAACACAAAAAAATGCATCAGCAATACGACACACAATCGTGCACACCCCACACAACAACAACAACAACAGCAGCTGTTCCACATCATCATCATCATCGGTTGGCATCGAGCCATTGCTTTATTCCTTGCCTAGTTTCTTCACTCAATGCACTGTCACCTCCACGCTGCACGTTGCCCTCTACAAATTCAAAATACTCTTTGTAATTGCGGCGGTAGTATGAATCCTGTGGGGTGGGGGCGGTGGTGTGGAAGGGTGGTGGTGTGGAGGGGCTGCATAATGTGTGGGGACTGTATGGTGTGGAGGGGCAGTGGTGTTGCGCTCAGAGCATACAATGTGTATGCACACACAATAATAACTTCTCATTACAACACCCCTACCAAGCGTTCTTTGTCATTTTTTTCCTTGTTGGCTTTGCTGCGAGCGAGTAGCTCCTGCACCAACGGCGAGTCTGATGTTTCGACCCCCCCAGCGACACCGCCGGTGGATGTACTTTCTGCTGCAAGTGCAACTGCTGGTGTAGAGATTGCCAACACAGCTGCAGCAAGCCATGCTACAGTTGCTGTTTGCAGGGAGGATGATGGGGCATGGCGCATGCAGGATGGTGCTTGGGTGCTGTGGTTTGTGCGACGTGCTGTAATTGTGGGACGTACAACACGTGTTGGGGGTTGGAGGAGCATCATCATGGGCAGGATTGATACGGTTGATGAGCAAGGTGGAAGGCCAAATTTGGGTTGTGCACACAATTTGTTGTGCAGAGTTTGTATAATTTACACCCAAACCAGTTTTTATAAACTGTAATCATCACAGATCGTACCATTTCAGTTCGCCACCACCTTCATCTCATCATCATCATCTTGTCTTCTCTCTGCACCACACACCCAATCATCATGCAGCCTCCGCCTTCAGGACCAGCTCCCAATATCTTTGTACCATATGCACAACCGGGTGTAGCACATCCGTCACAACAACAACCAGTATCGGGCAATGCCCCTCCACAACCCCAATTCTATGGCCAAAATGGAGCTGCTGCTCCTCCACCCAACTATTATGGTGGTGCTGCACCACCAGGATTTGCCATGCCCGGCATGCAGGTGTGTTGAGTGATCAACAAGGTGGTGATCAGCGTTGGATGTCGGCACCCGTCTCAACACGATACACACAGGGTGGTGCACAGCAAGGGTATGGGGGCATGGATCCCTTTGTCGCTGGGCTTGCATCGTCCATGATCAAGCCCAACTTGGACAACGCACTGCATCGAGGGCAGGCGTTTATGCAAACCAATTTTGGTTTTTTGTCATCATCTGCACTGCACTACCATTTCAACATCAACGGAGAATATGGTATGTTTGGTTGGGTGGGGTAGGGTAGGGTGTAGGTGCACTGAATCTGAAACACACTTGTTGATGATGATAAAAATGATCAGCATTGTCATTGTCTTCAACATGATCATTCCATCGCAGTGCGGAAAAAGCTCATGATGTTGCTAGCACCCTACTTGAAAACATGGCATCACGTGCGTATGCCAGAACAGGTAGGGTTGCCATGTAGTATGATGTTGCATGCTTTGTATATGACCGCATACATACCTGTGACTCTCCAAGAGTCCCTCATCAAGGGAACCTCCCAACAAGAATGTAGCACATCGTTAAACACACACACTCTCTCATCATCATGCACGACCACCACCACACAGATATCTGGTGGACACAAGTACCAGCCGCCACGGCAAGATGTCAATGCACCAGATTTGTACATCCCCAGCATGGCTATGTGGACGTATTGTTGTCTGGTTGGTGCTGCTGCTGTTGCTCGCAATGCGTTTCGACCAGACGTCATGTACAGCGTGGTATGTGTGTAGTATGTGTTTATTTACAGTAGTTGTGTGTTGTAGGTGGACACATCAACAGGGCACATGATCCAACTTTCACACACACATACACACATCACACACAAATCTCACCTACACACAGGCATCACGGTCATTTGGTGCATGGTCTGTGAATTTCTTGTTTCTAAGTGCACCCCTGTATTGGATGGGATGGGCATCTGTCGTCCCCACACTCGAGGCCATTGCATACACTGGTTATGGGTTTGTGCCTGCATCCATATCTGTTGCACTGCGCTTGGTTGCAGGTGTGGGTGTAGGGTGTGGGGGGGACATAGGTAGATTGCATGTACTTGATGGATGCCACGCATGTGTGCACCCAACGTTGTTGGTGTATGTTTTCCTCAAAAGGACAACATATTGTTGCTGATTGCCTCATATCAAAATATCATACACCTGTACCATCATCTCGCCAGCGTCATCATCACCACCACCACCATCATCATCACAACACAGGCAACTGGGCGTATTGGATTGGATATTTGTACACAACACTGTGCCTTGTGATGATGCTTACAAAGACCATCAACAGCACGGTCATGCAAGAAAAACAATCACACAGTACGTGGTCAGGGTAGGTCATAGGGTGTGCACATAGACTGTGTGTACAGCCCTGTGGTGGGAAACCCTCTGTCTAGCAGCATGACAATTCAACACCCACACCCAAATATACACACAGTTGGCACCCCTGGCAAGTATTGGCTGCTGGCGTTGGCGTTGTTTCAGTTTATGTTTGTGTTTTTCCTATCCCGAGCGTGATGGTGTGTGTACAAGAAGAGCCATCATCTCATCCGGCGTGTAAATACTGTGGGTTTTTCCTTTGACATACATCCAAGTACATTCAAATTATACCACATATATAAATTACCAAACATGCAGCTCAACATGCACGTACTAAAAGCCACACACACGTCGCCACAAGCCGGTCAAACACAATCGCATCTCCCCTTGTTTGCATATCGACAGCCTCAACACGTGCCTCGATGCACCAATGCAATACCACAGCGAAGAGTACACGCCCAAGCTGCAGTATTGGGCGGCAAGGTGTATCTCGACCCAGCCATGCAGCAAGCCAGTGCTTATGCTCCTGCCACAGTTGCCAACCTGGGGCCTGGCTTTGATTGGATGGGATGTGCAGTACAGGTTTGTCTTTGAGGGGAAGTTGTGGGAGGGACTATGGGGGAGGGACTTTGTGATGAGCCATTTTGTGATGACGGATTGATGTGGATTACACAACAACAACACCGTGTCAACAACAGGGTGATGGAGACATCGTGACAGTCACAGCCACAGACAAGCCCGGTGTTGTTGAGATTGCAAGCATCGAGGGTGATGGTGGTCGCCTGTCACTCGACCCTGACAAGAATTGTGTGGGCATTGCAGCACGAGAGACACTTGCATTGCTGGGCAACTGCTCCTGTGGTGTATCCTTGACACTCAACAAGGTAGGCGAGAACATGATGGTGTTACATGGTGGTAATGCACTTTGTATTGTGCCTCACAGTGTTGCCAACCATCAATACCGATGCCCTCATTCATATGTGCACAATCACGCACACACACAACCCCGCACACACAACCAAACACACACAATACACACACACACACCCTCTACAGGGTCTACCTCTTGGTAGTGGGTTGGGCAGCAGCGCAGCAAGTGCAGCAGCAGCAGCCATGGCGGTCAACACATTATTTGGTCAACCGTTGACCAAGCAGCAGCTTGTATTGGCTGGGCTGCAAGCAGAAGCAGCAGTGAGTGGGTATCATGCGGACAACATTGCCCCTGCACTGTTGGGTGGGTTTATATTGATTAGGTGCGTGTGTGGTGGTGTGGGTGGTGCGTGTGGGTGGTGCGTGTGGTGGGGTGTGTGGTGGGGTGTAAACAGGATGGTATGTATTACACATGCTGCCCTGAACATCATCAACATATTCTCATACCTATGTGCACCTACATCCATCCCTCTTGTCTTACATTCTCACCTTACAAACAAAGCAACATACAAACAGCAAAACAAACAACAAACAAAAACAACATGGAAATCCACCATCCCTTCCCCCCCCACCCCCTACAGGAGTTGTGACCCATTGGATATACAGCAGTTGGAGTTTGCAGGGGATTTGTGGTTTGTGTTGGTCAACCCTAAATTTGAGGCACCCACAGCACAAATGAGAGCAGTGCTACCCACACATGTACCAATGAAACAAGTCATTCAGAACAGTAGCATGGGCGCCACACTGGTGTGTTTGGGTGTGGGGTGTTGATGTGATGGGGTGTGGGTGTCGGTGTGTATTGGGTTGTCGATGTCAGTGTGTATTCTGCATGGTGTGTATGCTGCATGGTGTTTGTCTCCAGCTCATACATGTCCACCTTGTGTTCTACCCCTTCCATTTTACCCCACCACACACCATGCATCACCACCCAGGTTGCCGGTATCCTCCAAGGGGATGCCCAACTCGTCGGAAAAGCCCTGGGCAGCGAGACCATCGTAGAGCCGGTTCGGGGCCCCCTCATTCCGGGATTCCTTGACGTGAAACACGCCGCAGTAGAGGCAGGGGCCTATGGGTGTACCATTAGTGGCGCGGGACCCACTGCCGTTGCTATAGTAGGGAGTGCGGAGGAGGGAAAACAGGTGGCCAGGGCCATGCAGGAGGCTTTTGAAAAGAAAGGGGGGCTGGCGGTGAATTCTGTGAATATTGTGCAGTTGGATAAACAGGGGGCCCGTGCAGTGTGAAAGGAGAGGGGAGAGGATAAACAGGGGGCCCGTGCAGTGTGAAAGGAGAGGGGAGAGAGGAGGGGTGTGTGGAGAGGATGAGGGGGGTGTGGAGAGGAGGTAGTGATGCAAGATCATGACGGCAAGTGATAGAAAAAATGTGATGTGTGGATACATGTTGGAGCGTGGTGAAGCAGCAGCACTTGTTAGAGCAACAACAACCATAGACCTCTTGTTACAATACGTGTGTGTTTGTGTGTGTGTGTGCAAGAGAAGCAGTTGGTGGTGTGTAACAACACAGTGCAATCACAAACAATCAAACAATATACATACCATCAAACACACGTACAAACACAGCATCACAATATTCTACAACAAATACCTGCACATGATGAACAACGCATTCACACAACAACCATGAAAATGTTACCGTACGCAGCATCCATCTGCACTTGCTTGCTCCCCATCAGCACGCAATGGGTACCACATAAAATGCCCCACTGCCAACCCCACCACCAGCACCACCATATACCAGGCATTAAACGTCATCACAGCAAGCATGAGCATGTAGGAAAGCAAAATATTGATAGCATACAAGACACACAGCACAGCACGCAATGGTGTCCCCAAGCCAATGCGTGCCACCAATCCTGCTGTTGGATCCCTCAACACGGGGCCCTTGGGTGCAGGGGAGGCATCCCCCCCCACATGCAAGGTGCTGCCATGCGACTCGAGCAGTGCTGCACGCTGTGCTGTGGTGTCGGGGGGATGTGGATGCAGGGATGCTGATGCTGCAGATGCGCCGGACATGCTGCGTAAGCGTAGGCTCCCCGTGACCAGGTGTGCATGGAGACGCACCCGCAGTGCGGTGGTGGCCTCGTGGATGATGCAGATGGTGGCAAGCAGGAGCAACGAGGCGAAGAATTGGGATGGGGTGGATGTGTGCCATGTGCGAAACCACAAAGTTTCGTGATGACCACCGTGGAAATACATCATCATCATTGCATCATGCTGGAGGGTAGTGTGTGTGGTGGTGTGGTGGCTCTCCATGGTATGATGCGTGTCGTGATGACTAGGGGGGGCGCCTGATGGGTGATCGAGATGATTGGTGGTTGGTGTGTTATCAGGATGTGGTCTAAAAGCACGCACCTGCTGCTGTTAGGTAGATTTGTACAATAAGAAAGGTCAGGGCGCCTCCAAAAATGAGCTGTGACGAGGTGCAGTGGGGCAAGGCAGGCCTCATTCAGATGTCGAGATGTGGGTTTGTTGTATACGATGGGGTGCACAACATGTTGCGTGGATATCACGATGGTTATAATGGTTGTGTCATCATATGGTTTTCTGGTTTTCATATGTATGCATAATAAACAACAGCACCTCACCAGCATCATTCATTTCCCACCATCATCCATTTCCACCCACAAGTGTAGTACAAGTGTAGTACACCACCATGAAAACAACAGCATTGTATTGATCATCAGCTGTATTAATCATCATCAGTCGTTGTCAGCAACGATGCCTTACCTGTCAAAACGGGCGCTGCAGGGCCTGAAAGACTACCAATACAAGCCAGGCAATTACACTATATTGGATGAATGGCATCAACCAATTTGGAATTGTATGGCTGGTGGATGAAAAGGACAATGATGGGGCATCGGTTGGGTGCGTTCGCCATCAACACGCACCACACACAGATGTAGTGACATTGCTTCCCACATGGCTGGCTCCCAACCTCATCACACTGATGGGTGTGGTGTGGCTCATGGCTGCCTACATACTCACAATGCTCTACCTCCCAGATTACACGGGTACATCCCCTGAGGAGCTGTTGTTTTGTGCACTGATGTATACTACAAACTTGTGCACATTCAATATGCACCAACATAAACATAGGCACACATACAAATGCACATACGCACACATATCTACACACACATCTATACACATACATGCACACATACATATGCAAAAACCTACACTAACCAACCAAAACACCCATATTACCACACACAGGCACTGCTCCTCGTTGGGTGTATGCGTTTAATGGGTGGGCAGTGTTTTTCTACCTCCACCTTGATTGTCTTGATGGGAAACAAGCACGTCGCACAAAGTCATCATCGCCATTGGGACAACTTTTTGATCACGGTGTGGTGTGTGGTGTGTGTGTGTATGATGATGTGATCGTAATGTGTGTACAATGGTGTGATCGTAATGTGTACAGCGGTGTGATTATGGTTGTATGCATCCCAATTCCCCATTCATTTGTACACATCATCATCATCATCATCACCACCACCTACCTCTCGCTCTTCATCCACCCCCCTCACCACCCCCACAACCCCCATCTCACAAAGGTTGTGACGCCCTCTCCCTCTCCCTCGTCATGATCAACCTCATCACCTGTGCCCAACCTGGATTTTCCGTCCCCTTTACTTTCACAATCGTCCTGGGCCCCGCCATCCCCTTTATACTCGCCCACTGGGAGGAGTACCACACCGGCATGATGCTGTATGGGGCCGGCATGTGGGGGGTGACTGAGGCCAACTACGCAGCGGTGCTTGTTGGGTGGTGGACTGCAATCGCAGGCCCTGAGTTTTGGCAAATGAGTGTGGTGGACATTGCGCCGTTTTTGCCGTCGGTGTTGGGTGTGATTAAACCCAAACATGTTATGTATGTGGTGTTGGCGGGGGGGACACTGCAGACGGGGGTGCCGCAGCTATATCGGGTGTTGACCACAGAGGTTGCTGCGTTGACTGCCAAGGTAGGGTGTTACCTTGCGGGGGGGTATTGCAGACAACCTCCATATAATTTACACACAACCTACATACAACATACATACAACCTACATACAACATACAACACATACAACATACATACAACCCACATACAACCCACACACAACCTACATACAACATACAACACATTCAACATACAACACACACAACATACTACATGCCACACATACACTCACACACAACATACTACTCACACACAACATACTACATACACACAACATACAACACACACAACCCCAATACCATCACTACAGGAGCGAGGCTACAAGCAATTAGGCAGAATCCCCGCACTCTACCAACTCTCCCAAATCATCATCATGTTTTCCCTAGGCACATTACTCTTTGCAGAACCGTATACCAACCCCTGGCAGCCCCGACTCACCTCTGCTACCTGGGCCATGGTATTTGCACTCCAAACATCCCATCTCATAGTTGCTCACATGGCAAAAGACGAGTATCATGTGGCGGTGTGGCCCCTGGTGCTCATGAGCATACAAGTCGTGAATAATTTGTTTTTCCAAGTGGTTCCGTCGATGCAGATGGCGTCGGTGGTGGTGGTGCTGGTGGCAGTGGGGTATTTGCATTATGCGTTGTGTGTGGTGGGGGAGATTTGTGGGGTGTTGGGTATTCAGTGTCTGAGGATAACGCCTCGTGTGGAGGATGGTGGTGTGCGTGGTGCAGTGAATGGTGTGCATGCCAAGGGAGCGTGAGGGCATTATTGCACCAGGCATGAGTGCATACCACCAGAGGTGTGCGTGCATGTCAGGGGAGCGTGCGTGCATTATTGCACTAGAGGCATGCATGCATTATTGCACTAGAGGCATGCGTGCATGGCATCGACATGATTTCATGAGTACGATGGTGGTGTTGATGTGTGGTGGTCATGCATGAGGACGTGGTGGTCGTCAGACATGGGGGCATGGTGGTTGGTCATGCATGAGAACGTCGTAGAGAGACATGGGGACATCATGAGGAGGAGATAAAAAGTTAGAGAGGGTGCGATGAGGAGGGGATGGTGTGCGGTGTGTGGGTGTGTTTGTTTTTCTTTTGGTTTTCTTTTGTTTTTGGCCCAAAGCAGCATTGTTGGTAACATTCGTTTGTGTACACGTATGTGGCATGTGTGTATGTGGAAACATGTGCGTATGTGGAAACATATGGTACATACACATATGGTAGCATGGGTGTGGATGGACATGCAAACACCACCACCATGATAATAACACCACCATGATAATTACACCATGAGAGTCACACCATAGAGGACAGAAAAATACTGTGAGAAACAGATTCAGATTCGCAAACCCATGAGCATCGCACATGGGCATATTCAGCACACGTTTCCACACACAGCGCGTCACGCCCCCCAAACACCACCACCCATGCGGGTGACACTGATCCCCGCTGATGATGAACCCTCCCACCAACACAAACCATCCCAACGCGCAACACCACACACATCATCCACTGCCCCCCCCTTTAACTGACAGCACCACACAAATCATATACGCTCTGCACGTTTCCATTATCCGCCCCCAATACATCCACCAGCCCACTACTCAACCCCTCCCACCGGGGCACACTCGACCCCAAGACCCCAGCCGCCTGACTGGCCACAGCCCCAGCACTACACCTACGTATCCAGGTGTTTAAATCGTCCAGTAGGAGGGCATATGAGTCGTTCCGGGGGGAAGAGGGGGCCTGGGCAAGGGTGCACCCAGTGCCGAGTGATTGGGCAGTGATGGCAGCAGGGCGGTTGAGGCCTTGTTGGAGGGCGGTGCGTACTGCATCCATATAGCTGTGTGTGAATTGGGGGGCGGTGGGGGGGGGGATGGGTGATGGTTGGTGATGGTGGTGAGTGATTGTGATGGGTGATGGTGATGGGTGGAGGGTGGTGGTTGGGAGTAGTGGGGATGATCAAATACATGGCTACACGATACACCTTTCATGATAAACAGCATGTCAAACAATACACCTTTCATGATACACAACATATCAAACAATGCACTTGTCATAATACACAACACATCACACAGTACAAACAACCCATCAGCCCATCACAAACACCAACACAGCATACATAGCCATTCTATACACGTCTGTCACGAGTGGTGATGTCAGCTGACCCTGTGCATAAGCTGCTATCAGTTGCTCCAGGGTATCACAGTCACCTAACAGTGTTTCAGTTGCATTGTCAAATATGTTCAACCCCTGTACTACCCATAGCCACCCATATGCAGATGCTGTGTGTATGGGGGGGTGGGGGTGTACAAAGGGGGGGGAGTGTACGAGGGGGTGGTGTGAGGAAAGGCGCATGTGGCTGTCTTTTTATTGTTCACTATTGTCTCTTGTGCACACACACACACACACACAGTCAAACACACACACACAAACAAACACACAGTCATACACTATACACACACACCATTGGGGCTATTGACAACACGTTGGTATGCTTGCTGTACTGCTTCACTGTGAGGGTGTGTGTGTATGGTGTGTGGGTGTGCGGGTATGGTGTGCACATGGGTGTACAAATGGGTGTTAGAAGAGCATCTGTGCACACATTCACACCCCCACACTCACATTTGACAACCCTGTACACCCCCACACTCACATTGCACAACCCAACACTCACATCACCCCCACACGCACACCCATACATTTCACTCAGTGTGTCCAACCCTTGCACGGTACGGTTCAACAGGGGCTCTGCTGCATTGAGGAGGTTGCCTTCAGTGGTGCCTGCCTGAGACAACACACTCTGTGGTGGGTGTGGGGGTGGGGGTGGGTGTAGGTGGGGGTAGGTGGGGGGGGGGGTGGGGGTGGGTTTGTGTGTGTGGAATCTCCCCTCATCAATCACCCCCCTCATCAACCCCCCCTTTATCAATTCCCCCTTGTCACCTCCCCCTTGTCACCTCCCCCCCTCATTAATCACCCCCTTATCAGTCCCCCCCTTTATCAATCCTCCCTTGGGGGAGTGCACCCCCCCCCCTTCCAAGTCACCCCCCTTTTCAATGCCCCCCTACCTACCTGCAATGTGCTATTCAGTTTCTGATCCTTGACAAGTGAAGCATTGTTAGCCAATAACCTTGCACCATAATTAATGAGCAACACACCCACTGCTTGCTGTGGAAGGAGTGGGTGGGTGGGTGGGTGGGTGGGTGGGTGGGGGTGTGCACGTGGGTGGGTGGGTGTGGCGGGGGGGTGGAAAAGTGTGGATTATGTGTACTTTGTGGACATTGAAAGCATGCATATAATGCAGTATACATATATTGCAAGTACACATACTCACTCTAGATAGATTATTGATCAATGCTCACCTCAGCATACTGCACAAACCCACCCTATCATGTACATAACTCTAGGCATACATCATACACACACTATCATGCAAACATGCACACACACACGCACACACTCCACATACATCTTGCAGGGGTTGGTCAACACGTTCAGCCAATGACTGCATGTTGACTGGCCCCACTGACTTGTTTGCAATACCACTGTGTAGAGTGTGTATGTGTCAGTGAGTGTGTGTGAGAGAGTGGACGAGAGAGAGTGAGTCATGTGTGTGTTGAAGGAGCGTGTGCATGTGTGTGTATGACTGTGTGCAATACACGTGTGTACAAGCACTACCATAGTAGTAGCAGCGCAGCTGACATCCAGCAGCCCACACAAACCCACATACCCTACAGCCTGCTGCACCTCACGCCCCAGTTCGTTTGTGACGTTGCCCACAAGCCCCTCGAGAAACGACAGCGGCGTCCTCAACTGCTCTGAGAGAAACCCCAATACACCATTATCAATGCGGATGGATTGTATGACGTCCTCTGTGCGGTTTTGCACACCAGACACAACACCAGACACGTCCTAGGTTGTGATGGTGATGGTGATGGTCAATGGTCAATGGTGGTGATGCCACGCAAATAATGCATCAAATGATGCGCTCATACCGTTGCGATATTATTGCGTATGTTGCCAACGACCTGCGTGGTGGTATTCACAACGTCTTGGACAATGCTGACAGTCTGATTGACCAAGTTGTTGGCAGCGTTTGATATCCCACTTGTAATGCCCTGTAAGACTGCGCAAGGGAGAGGAGGAGTATGTGCGCACGCGTTTGAGGTAGGTTTAGTCGGGAGCAGCGCCTTACCGTTGTTCTGCCCATTGCATGCTGCAACCAACAAAAGGGCAAGTAGCAGTACACGCTGTGTTTTGATCATGATGATTGTGATGCGGTATCTGCTGTAAATTACGAAATGAGCAGCCACATTTTCTCTAAATTATTGCCACACTGTTGGTAGTTGCTGTAGTCATCACCAGTACCTCACCACCTTTCCCAGTACCTCATCAACACCCACAGTGCGTGCATTTCAGCAGCGTGTAGAAAGGGGTTGCTTGGGTAACTGGGAAAAATTGTCCGGACTTTCTTCTGTGCCTACCAGTCTCTCCACATTGTGAGTAATCAATTGTGGGTAAGCACTGTGAAGCGGCAAACTCACACATCACGACACCCTCTTTCACACCCTCCCTACAACCGCCGCTGCTGCCTGTACCCATGCACAACAACCACAACACGCACCCGTCAGCTACAGGCACAGTGAGCTGCTGTTGTGGATGCTCGCAGGGCCCCCATGTGCCCAACAAACATGTGAACAAGCATTCATGGAATCACATGTCGGGCATCACCCTATCTGGATACTGCAGTATGAAACCATGTGTGGAGTTTTGGGGGCGCCATGCGCATTGTTTTATATACATCCTTATTGCATGTACCACCACATATATGTTCCCCAATAATAATAGCAACACCCATAGCGTGCCAATAGCGTACACCCCACACAGTCATCCCGCGCAGTCACTCACCCACATACAACACATTCACAACACATTCACTCTCATGCACAATTGTCCCTCTTGTTGACAGTCTACTACCGTACTACCGTACGCCAAACACCCCAACATGAAACCTGAGTTTGTTTCGTACGTGTGTGCTGCAGGAGCAGCAGCAACCGCTACATTCATGGTGGCCAAGATTTTCCACACAAACCAGCTTGTGACCCTGCAGCGCCAGGTGCTGTCGTGTTTGCTTTGCATGTCGTGCGAGGATTATAATGACGACATTTGTGCGTGTATCCGGGTGATCAACACACAAGCATTGTTGTGTGCATAACAACATTTGTTCCACCCCACACAGTTTACCCAGTCTGAAGACAATGTGGCACAGCTCGTGGAAGAGTATGGTGTTCAGCTGCAATGCAAAGCCAGCATGGCAAGTGAACTGGTTGAATTGCGGGATGAACTTGCTGCTGCAGAGGAGCGAGAGGCTGTATTGCAACAGCAATTGACAGAGGTGTGCTGTGTTGGGGGGCGTGGGTTGTGTTGGGGGATGCAATGTTGGAGATGGTGTGCATCAGACAAACCACGTGACATGCCCAACATTACTCAACACGATGATACACCATCATCCCACAACACGCAAACCCAGTCTGAGGAGCAGCGCCGCGGGGTGCAGCAGCAACTGGACACTGTCAAAAACCGTGTAGAGTCACTGCAGGGACAGCTTCGTGTTCTCCAGGGTGCATTGGAGGAGGTTGCACACAGTGGCAGTTTACAGGGATTGGTGTTGCCACTCATGGATGTCGGTGATTGTGTGGGAGCAGATATGAATAATCCTAGTGCAGGCAGCAACACGCAGCATGCTGCAGATGGTACAACAAGCACGCGCAATGATGATAATGATGTTGATCAGCAAGATGCACGGATGCAAGCATTAGCAGCAGCAACTGCAGCAGTGCTGCCTGGTGAGGTGCAGCGATTACGGGGGCAGGTGGTGCAATTGGAGGCACAGTGCCGTTTGCGGGATGTGGAAGCTGGGCAATTGCGGTATGTTGGGGATGTTTTTTGAAGAGCATGTGTCGACCATTTGTATACCATTACCAGGAATACTAAACACCCTGTTGTCAACATGCCTTTCCCCCTCACACAAACCCCACAGGGCATCGCTGTCAGACTTACAGCGTCGCCATGAGACCGCATTGCTTGATCATGCCGCTGCCGTTACTGCGGCCACATCCCTCCCCAACACCCCACCGTCCAGCACGTCTGAACTGCACATGCTCAAGCAGGAGATACAACGCCTCAAGCAGCAACTCAACATTCGCCGCCATGGGGGTGCATCCTCCACACGATCATCATCATCCCATCCTCCTCCTCAACATCGAATCACCCGCTGTGATAGTGATGCGAGCGACGCAGCATCTGTCGTCAGCACCAGCAGCAGCCGCCGTGTCCACCGCACCCCTGGGTTGTCGTCGTCCAGTGCATTTGGCAGTGGGGCGCTTCATGGGGGGGCGGGATCTGCGGGGCCGGGATCCACCGATGATAATGACGATACCCCCACTGGCATGCACTCATCGTCCAATGCATCCGTGGGTGAGCCATGCTGTAGCGGTGGGGATATGACAACATGTGAACCACTGACACCCATGCCAAGTGAAGAACCCACCATACTTGGTGTGGGGCAAGGTCAACGACATGATCATGGTGGGCATCCATCACATCATGATGCAAACACACATGATGCAGGGGGTAATTACACCACAACAGCATACACCGGACGGAGACACTCGTTCTCTGCAGCACACAGTGTACCCCATGCCACCACCACCACAACCCAACACACCACCAACAACAATCCACGGCCACCCCGGCCATTGTCCCGCAGCGCCAGTGGTGGAGTAGACATGCCGGAGCGTTCCATCAGTGTGCGTACCTCATTGCAAACGTGGGAGGCACTGGCAGCGTTATCATCTCAGGGAAACAAGGGGTTGGTGGTACCCAGTCCACGCAAGTTGTATTGGGCTGGATACAAGGGGGTGATGTTGGACGATGATCACTGATGATGGTGGACGATGGGTGGATACAGGTTGTGATGATCTTATTTTTTACCCACCCTTTTTATACCCCCCTTTGAGGGGGTTTTGTGTGCATCCCCTCGTATTGTTGTTGTTGTTGCTCCACACCATGTCATCACACCATGTACATATTCCCCAACCAATCAACCCCTGTCCCACCGCTGCCGTTGCTGCTGCGTGTTGTGTGATGTGCGTGCTGTTTTGTGCTGCAGTTGTTTGTTGCTGTTGTACAACAAACCCTATATGCTCCTACTAGAAGACCATAGAGAACGAGGGGTGGTCCATGTATTGGTAGACAATGATGATGGTGGATGTGGTACATGGGTGATACATGCAAACCACCACACATGCTGTGTGATGTATACAATATATACACCGTATGCACTAGATTGTATACAGTATATGCAGCATCACACTATACATATAATACACAATCCCAGTGATGTGACAAGATCCAGTGTGTATGTGTGCTACCTGCACGAGCGTGCATGTGTGCAGGTACCCTGCATTTTTCCTCCATGTTGCACTGGTGGTGGTATTTTGTACATATTCAACCTCCACCATTGTCCTGTACATATCAGCATGTGATTTTTTGTACATCTGATTGTAGCGCATGCGTGCTGTATGCCATGCTGTGCGTGCTGTGCACCATGCTGTGCCATTTTCCCAACACAAACTACTGTAGCAACCATTTTGTTGTTGCGTGTGCAACAAGAGTGCAGCTGAGACAGCTGCAACGAGTGTAATAATGCATTGACATGCACAATGTGCAAATACACCACAAACAACTGTGATACAAAGCATCTGCCATGGTTTTCGTAGCTGCGTGTTTCTTGACCGTTGGTGTGACCAGCAATGGTTCTTTACAAGGAAACAAGGCTACAACAACCACAGCACAAAACCACAAAAACACGATCACCAAAAACCACTCTACTCAAAGCTTCTTCAAGTGCCCCCTCAGCCCACGAGCCTGCTCCGCCGCATTCCCCACATACGTCCCCGGCGTCATCGCCGCCAACGCCCTTTTCGCATGATCCGGGAGCCCCTCAATCCCCTCCACAAACTCCTGCATGCTTGCCTGAGTCACTGCCTGGCCCCTTGTAAACGCCTTGAGCTTCTCATAGGGCTCAGGGACCCCATACCGCCGCATGACAGTCTGGATGGGCTCAGCCAAGACCTCCCATGAGGAGTCGAGGTCTTCGGCCAGGCGGGATTGGTTGAGCTCCAGCTTGCTGATACCCTTGAGGGTGGATTCGTATGCGAGGATGGAGTGGCCGATGCCCACACCCAAGTTGCGCAGCACGGTGGAGTCAGTGAGGTCACGCTGCCAGCGGGAGATGGGGAGCTTGGAGGAGAGGTGTTCGAGGAGGGCGTTGGCGACACCGAGGTTGCCTTCGCTGTTTTCAAAGTCGATTGGGTTGACCTGGTGGTGGTGGTGGTGGTGGTTTGTGGGGGGGGGGGGGAGCGTAGGATGTATGAATGAGGATGTACGAATGAGGATGTATGAATGAGGATGTGTGTATGATGTAGGACGAGTGGAAGGGGTGGTTTGGGTTTTGTAGCAATGGCGTGACGTATGGTAGGGTGTGAATTATAAGTGTACAAGCAACACCCACAATATTCATACCAGCCACCAACAAACAACAATACTAACAACAACAACAGTAACAATACCAACCAACCTTGTGTGGCATGGTGGATGACCCCACCTCCCCTGCAATGGTGCGCTGCTTGAAGTACCCAATAGAGATGTATGACCACACATCACGGTCAAAGTCAATGAGAATTGTGTTGAACCGCTGAATGGCGCCAAACAATTCTGCATTGTAGTCATGAGGCTGTGTGTGTGTAGGGGGGGGGGGTTAAAAAGGGGGGGGGGGGGGGGTATCATGGGGGTGAATTGCTATGTCATGAGGATACCTTCTCTATAGAATTCCATTTATATTTAAATTTGACACAGAAAACCTTGACACACAAAACCCTCTCACACAGCAACCCCTCACACAAAACCCCTCACACACAAAACCCCCCACACACAAACAACCCCCAAACAGAAACTCTCTCTCTTGTACCTCAATTTGGGTCACAAACGGATTAAACTCCAATCCCAACGACGTCACAAACTCCTCTGCCACCACCTGCCAATCAACATCAGGGTAGGCGCTCATGTGGGCATTGTAATTCCCCACCGCCCCCGCCATCTTGCCCATCACATCCACCTGCGCCACCTGCGCCCGCTGTCGTGCCAGTCTATACGCCACATTGGCCATTTCCTTACCCATAGTTGTGGGGGAGGCGGTTTGGCCGTGGGTACGGCTCAACATGGGGATGTCGGCATACTGCTCGGCCATGATGGCAATGGCCTCGATTACGCGATCCATCATGGGGAGGAGGATGGAGTGGGTGGATTCACGTAGCATGAGTCCATAGGAGAGGTTGTTGATATCTTCAGAGGTGCATGCAAAGTGGGTGAATTCGAGTACCTTGTGTTGGGATGAGGATGGGGGGGGAGGGGGGATGATCCCAATACACACACACACCAAATACACACACATACACATTCACACAATACACCCAAAACATACGTTTACACACGCACCTGTTCCAATTGCTTGTTGGTTTTGAAAGCCTCTTTGAGTACATACTCTACTGCCTTGACATCATGATTGGTGGTGCGCTCCACCTGTGTGTATTGTGGGTGTGTATATGGGATGTAGTGGGTGTGTATATGGGGTGTAGTGGGTGTGTACATGGGGTGTATTGGGTGTGTACATGGGGTGTATTGGGTGTAGTGGGTGTGTACATGGGGTGTAGTGGGTGTGTACATGGGGTGTAGTGGGTGTGTATGTGGGATGTATTGTACAGTGGCTGCTGTCTGCTGGCTGCATGTGAGCGTGTTGGGTGTGTTGAGGCATGCATATATTGGCTGTATAGGGTATACACATACGTGGATGTGTACATACGATACGCACACCCACACACAAGCATCACCATCACATCCCCTCACCACCCAACACCCCCACCACCTGCACACACCCCAACACGCATCCCCCCTGCATACAATGAATGCATTACCCCCACCTACATTACTCCCACTTAGGATACCCCCACCACACCTTTTTCACATCTGCTGCTTGGTCTACAGTGAAGGATGTAGCAAGCTTGTCAAGCAGGGCATGAGCATCATCGCCAAAGGGGGGAACCTCTGTAACCTGTGTATTATGCAGTACATAGTACACATATGGTGTGTGTGTGTGTGTGTGTGTGTGTGTGTGTATGTATGTGCTATAAAATAGTGGCATACTGCTGCATGTATGCAATTGCCAGGCTGTGGTGCACAGTGTGGCGCAACAAACTCCACCCAACACCACCCAACACATCATCAACCTGTGGAATCTGGCTGAGCTTTTGCAACCAGCGGCACTCTACAGCGATGCGGTAGCGAATAAGACCATACTCGCTAAAGATGTTGCGCAGTGCAGCCACCTTGCCAGCATACCGCCTGTGGTCGCCAGTTGGTGTATTGTGTAGTGCAAAACACACGCACAACACATACCCTACTCAACACGCCCACAACACACCCATCGAGCGGGGTAATGGCAGTGAGCTCAGTCAATGGAAGCGTTGCTGGCACGGATCCATTCTTGTGCTGTGTGATTTAGAATAACCTATGTCAAACAACAAAGCCAACGGCAGCCATGCGAAAAGCAAGATGGCAGCAATCTCGCACCTCGACGGCTGCTGGCTGTGTTGCTGTATTGACACACACCACAGCAGATCGTGACAATGAAATCCTACGCTGCTGACGGGTTAATTGGGGCACGCCATGTGCACGGCGTGATGAACAAGTGCGAAACGTGCTGCACCACAGTTGCGTGCTGCTGTGGGCATGGGTTGTTGTTGGCATGTTGACCATTGTTACTACTATTTTTGGTGTAGGGGGCGTATGGTGAATGAACTTTATGTTGCTGCATACAATGTTTATGTTGGACCCGTTCGTCACACATGCATGGGCTTGTGCAACCATGCTTGCGCTCTTCGCTTCCAACCCCCCAACACACATTGCCCCATGTACTCTCAAAAGATTTGCTGCTGTGTGTCTGTTGTCACACCCCACTGGCACCATCCCCATCCCATTGCGGGCACATTCCCACGCCATAGCGGTCCACCCCGTCACCTTGGGGGCTTCCTCACTCGGTCGCGCCCACCCCGTTAAGTACCTGTTGTGCCACAACCACAATCACACACATGTGACTGCCTTGAGGAGGGCCCAGCCATATCTGCGACGAAGAGTCGTCGGTCCAGACTGTGTCAACGCCCACCCAATCATCGTTAAAATTTGCGTTGGCAAGTAAAAGCAACAAACGCTCCAAAACAACCTGGCAGCCTTGGACGCATACAACACGCACACATACCAGCTTTACAATATGTTGAAACAGCTTGTAGTACTGTGCCTGGTGGGAGCGCTGATGCAGGTGTGTGGGCATTGAGCCGGGAATACTCAGTGTTACTTCCCGAAACACCCTTCATTACTCGAATATCACGTATCAATAACGCATTGCTCGTTTTTCGACATGCGTTGGCGGTACATCGAGCAAAGGCCAAAGAGACATCTAGCACCCGATCCTACGCAGGGGTCTCATGCATGCCAAATGATGGACGACGACGACAGTGAATACCACATGGCAACACAGCACAATGCGACGACAACAGTATTCTCCTCTTCCGTATTGGCCAACGTAACATCCAATCCCCCAGATGCACGTCGTCAACTGCAAGCCACCACCAAAGCATACAGCATCACACCAGGAGACACTATAGAGAATATTGCAGGCAACTCTGGCATTTCCAAGGTGCGTTGAAAATAGGGGCTGGTGAGGTGGTCTCCGATTGCTTGACATCGTGTCCATACCCCCCTTTCAGGAAGCATTGCGTGCAGCCAATCCTGTATTGGCAACACGCACTGATAAACAGCGATTGAAGCAGCTGGTGGGCACCATCATCAACGTGCCTGTGCCTCAGGTCAGCGTGGCAGATACGACGACGGGGGGCCTGGGCCCCCTCAACTGCGCCAACGGCGAGGTCATGATCTCATGCAGCACAGACAGCACGTGCCAGAACCTTGGCCTCCCCAGCTTTGGCTGCATCCCTGAATCACAATGCATTTCACTGTACGAGCTTTGCCTCACACAAAACCCTGGGTGCCCATCATGCTGCATCAAATGCAAGGGGCCAAACCCAGAGGCAGCCAACAAAAAGCCTGTCGGCTACTATTTGCTGACATTCAATGATGGATCAGCACATTGTGACCCATGGAGCTGGTGGTGATGATGAGTGCTGGTTGGTACGATCCAAGTTATGTACCAGCAGTCCAAATTTTCGACAAATGCATAGCTGACTATATGTTGCCAATGTCATTACATGTTGATTGACAAAGACACTGGGGCCACCATTCGTTAATGATGCACACACTTGTACATGCATGGCAATAAATCAAGAGTCGGGGGGTGGAGTGTGCCCAATGGTGTTTGTGGAGTGAAAGGGGGTGTGCATCCCCCCTGCAACACGTGTTGCCATTCATTAGTAGGCATGCCTTTTTTCCTAGCCGTTTCAATGTTATTTACCAGGAGACACAATGTTGTGCTTGTGTATGCACATATGCACTGCTGTGTGATGGTTGTCCTTCTGTCCAAGGACAACACGCATTGTGCAGTGCTGTCATTGTTGTGGTGTTGATGTGGCGCACAACATAGAGACGTCACACTGGGGTGGTGGAGTTGAAAAACCACCGCATGTATTGTCGGTCAGTTTATATTGTCCATCAATCTTGTTTACCAAAATTGTAATCAATGTCTCCTTGTTTTGTACACACAAAATGATGAAATACCTGGGAAATGGAGATGGAAACAATGGTTGGACTATCATGCTATTGTAGGGCCCTGGGCAAGACCCTGCCTGGATTTTCTCCCCCAGAACCCTTTTTCCCCTGGAACCCTCTTCCCCACAAAAACCAGGAAAAGGGACAAAAAGTTGCTACGGTTCTTGTGTGTTGCGTGCATTGCGACACCGATCAGAGCAGTACCTGAGGTTGTGGGGATCAAGGGGAGTGGTCGTCAAGCGCATTCACCGACATGTTGTCTTCAACGTACTTGACTTCGTCCCACACACGCTCCCACTTTTTACGCCTGTTGGTGTTGTCTGATGTGTGTGTGGTGCGTTCAAAAGGTTCCACCATGCATCAGCTAACCATGTAAATGGGCGCCCACAAGTGACACAGATTTTGCTTGGCAAATTCCCCTTGCCTGGAGGCTTGCCCTTGTTACTGCCTTTCTTCACAACAATTGGGGCAACGATTGGGGCACGTTGCACACGGCATATTGCAAGACAAATACCTCGCATTGGGTTGCATAATCTTTGACCACTAATTTTCCATGTTTTCTAAATGTTTCAATACACATTCATCTCTGCATTGCTTTGTTCCATACACAGAAATTTGCATACACAGAAATAGCACGCACATCACCAACAAAGGATCCTCGATCACTATGACTACCCAACGCGCTGTGGTGGTCAAGGAGGTTGGAAAGACGGAGCTCGTGACTGATTGGCCCAAACCCACGCGCTTGCCTGGAGAGGTGCGTCCAGGGTGGGTTTGCACTCCATCAGCCATCAAGATTACAGATCACGTCATCGGCATTTCATCCCCACACCTTGGTGTGTACTCCTTCAGCCTACCACAACAACCCCCATATCTACATACCATACCCACCAGGTTCTCATCAAGCAAAGCAGTTCTTCGGTCAATCCTGTGGATTGGTATGTGAAGAATGGCGCCTACAACCCCAAGTTCCCCAAATGCCTTGGTGGCGACATTGCAGGCACTGTGCTCGAGGCAGATGACACATCTGCGTACCGACCCGGTGACAAGGTGTTTGCCCTGGCACCATGGTACCTGGGATCTGAACACCAAGTAGGAGGTATTAGATGGAGAGGGGGATGATGCTGGGGTGTATTAGGTGGGGTGCATTGGAGGGAATGGTGACATGCAGTCAGATATTGCAACTAAACACGCAATGTACCCATATGAACAACGTACCCACATGCACAACGTACCCACATGCACAACGTACCCACATGCACAATGTACCGACATGCACAATGTACCGACATCCCAATTCCACATCTCCTCTGTATACGCCCACAGGGTATTCTGAGGTGGTGTCAGCCAAGGAGGAGTGGTTGGCATCTGTCCCCGATGCTTTGCCATTGCAGGAAGCGGGTGGGGTGCCCCTGGTTGCATTGACTGCTGTGCAGGTGGGGTATTTGATGTATACAATGGTGGGCTTTGTGTGTGACGTATACCGTGTGTGTTGTATACCATGTGTGATGTACACGAGTAGGTAGTATCACCACTCAACCAGGACATACCATTATTGCTAGCACTGTGTACACACACAAGTATATATACTGTGGGCACTGTGTACACCCACATATGCACACACATATACAAGCACCCCTTCATCTCCTCCCCATGACACCAGACATACATGCACACACCTCCCCCCCCCCCACACACATGCACACGCCTCCCCGGCCCCCCCACGACACACATCCCCCCCCACACACACAGGCATTGAGTCCCATTGATGACTTCAAGGGTGTTGCTCGTGTGTTGGTGACTGCTGCTGCTGGTGGTGTGGGGCACTTTGCTGTGCAACTGGCCAAGGTGTGTGCAGAGCCTCTCTCTCTCTGTAACCCACACACATTGACACATCCACACATGCATCACCCGCCCCTATACATACCTACACATGCATCTTGTCCCCCATTATACACACTTGCACATGCATCTTGTCCCCCCCCTACACACACTTGCACATGCATCTTGTCCCCCCCCTACACACACTTGCACGTGCATCTTGTCCCCCCCCTACACACACTTGCACATGCATCTTGTCCCCCCCCTACACACACTTGCACGTGCATCTTGTCCCCCCCCTACACACACTTGCACATGCATCTTGTCCCCCCCCTACACACACTTGCACGTGCATCTTGTCCCCCCCCTACACACACTTGCACATGCATCTTGTCCCCCCCCTACACACACTTGCACGTGCATCTTGTCCCCCCCCTACACACACTTGCACATGCATCTTGTCCCCCCCCTACACACACTTGCACATGCATCTT
>VFQP010001426.1_pt1 | contig 32057 bp, 27 predicted proteins | sample 3512351 | NCBI WGS metagenome assembly VFQP01 (sample SAMN10412372, study PRJNA504923) | tailings metagenome | isolation source: Relicate 1 Philex TSF1 revegetated site | place: Philippines: Tuba, Benguet | collected 2017-08-29
TCGAGTCGATGAAGTCCTGCATCTCCTTCGACGGGGCCGCCGTGAACAGGCTGACCACGTAGGTGGTGATGAAGGCCGCCGGGATACCGAACAGGCCACAGGAGATGTTCTTCACCCCGAACCAGAGCGGTGCGCCATAGAACTGCGTGGTGATCAGGTAGTACAGGCAAACGCCGTAGCCCACGATCATGCCCGCGATGGCACCGGCATTGGAGGTACGCTTCCACCAGATGCCCATCACCAGCGCCGGGAACAAGCCCGATGCGGCAATCGAGAAGGCCCAGGCCACCATCGCGAGGATGGTAGAGGGCTTCTGCGCGGCCACATACGCCGAGGCGATCGCCACCACGACCAGCAGCACGCGGCTGATGATCAGGCGACGAGCGGTCGGAGCCTGCGGGTCGATCATGCGGTAGTACACGTCATGGCTCAGGGCGTTGGCGATCGCCAGCAGCAGACCGTCGGCGGTCGAGAGCGCCGCCGCCAGGCCACCAGCGGCCACCAGGCCGGCGATGACATAGGGCAGACCCGCGATTTCCGGCGTTGCCAGCACGATCGCATCCGTGTGGATACGGAACTCGGAAAGCTGCAGGATGCCGTCCGCGTTACCCTTCACGCCCTTGCAAAGCGCGTAAACGGTTTCGGCATTGGCCGCATCGCAAGCACCGACGAGGCCAATGGCACCCCACGACTGCACCCAAGCGGGCAGAGCCGTGATCTGCTGACCGATCACGTTCTGGTACACTTCCAGCTTGGCGAACGCGGCGTAGGAGGGCGCCGTGAAGTAGAGCAGGAAGATGAAGAACAGCGACCAGGCGACAGACTGACGCGCCTCACGCACGCTGGGCGTGGTGAAGTAGCGCATCAGGATGTGCGGCAGCGCAGCGGTGCCGACCATGAGGCAGAAGATCAGCGCGAAGAAGTTCAAGCCGTCGGTGAAGTTCATCACGCCTTGGGCATTGGCGAAGGTCGCTGTGTGGACTTTCACCACCCCCAGCGTCTTCTCCAGCACCTCGATCTTCTCCAACGCCTGGCCGTACATCAGCTGCGGGATCGGCACGCCGGTGGTCTTGGCCGAGAGGATCACCACCGGGATCAGGTAGGCGATGATCAGGATGATATACTGCGCCACCTGGGTCCAGGTGACAGCGCGCATACCGCCCAGCATCGAGCAGACCAGAATGCCGGCGAGGCCGACGAACACCGCGACCTCGAACGAGATGCCGAGGAAGCGCGAGGCGATGATGCCGACGCCGAAGATCTGCGCCGTCACATAGGTGAAGGACGCCGAGATCAGCACGATCACGCCGAAGAAGCGCGCCACGTTGCCGCCGTAGCGGGCACCGAGGAAGTCCGGCACGGTGTACTGGCCGAACTTGCGCAGATACGGCGCGAGCAGGATCGACACCAGCAGGTAGCCGCCGGTCCAGCCGAGCACGAAGGCAAGGCCGTCGTAGCCGAGCAGGTAGAGCGAACCGGCCATGCCAATGAACGACGCGGCGCTCATCCAGTCGGAACCGGTGGCCATGCCGTTATAGAGCGCCGGCACACGCCGGCCGGCGACGTAGTATTCGCCCATTTCCGCCGTGCGCGAGATCACGCCGATCAGCGCGTAGACGCCGATGGTCATGAACACGAACAGGTAACCGATCACCTGGTTCGAGACACCCATCTTCTCGAGGATGGCGAGGAAGATCACGAAGGCAGCGAAGCCGCCGGTATAGATGCCGTAGATCTTGCCGAGGTTATTGATGAAACCGCCGCCGCTTTGCGAATTGTTAGCCATGGCTGTGTTCCCCCTTACTCTTCTTCAGCCACGCCGAATTCCTCGTCGATCTCGTTCTGCTTGCGGGCAAACCAGAACAGCGACACGACGAAGATGATCAGCGAGCCTTGCGCGGCCATGTAGAAACCGAGCGGAAAACCGATGATCCGGATGCTGTTGAGCTGCGGTGCGAAGAGATGCACGCCGAAGCCCGCCAGGAACCAGATCGCCAGCATGGTCCACATCAGCCCCGACGTGCGGGACCAATAGGCTTTAGCCTTGTCCGGTGAAAGTTGAGTCATTTTTGGCGCTCCTACCCCTTTAGGTTTGTGTTGTTGTTGAGCCAGCGCATGGAGAGGCATTGCGAACCCCTCGAATCCTCCCCTACGTGGCGTAAACTATAACCACGGTGTAAACTTTGACTCATTAGACCAAGGTCGAAACCCTAGCGCGAAACAATTTTCCAATTTGTATAAATATTTAGTAAATTATTGTTCCTGCGAGTGAAATCCCGTGCGCGACGCCGCCGGCAGGGATAAACCGGGGCAGTGTCAGGGAGGCAAAATGGACCAGGGAATAGCCGAGCGCAGTCTGCTGCGGCGCAGCATCGAATTCTTCTTTCCGCCCAAGGTGGCCGATGCCGCCGAGCTGCGCCAGTTCGTGGCCGGCGAGGCCGCTTACCTGGCGCAGAAGTCGGTGATCGGCTATTGCCGCGTGAAAACCCTGCTGGCTTTCGAAAAGCTGATGAAGGAAAAGACCTTCACCGAGCTGATGGAAATCTGCCGCTGGGAAGCCTTCTCCATGACCCTGGCGGACACGCTGATCGTAACCGAAGGCTGCCTGCGACCGGCGGATGCTGCCGCGCGACAGGCGGTTTCTGCACATCTGGCGCGGCTCTACGGCGAGATCCTGAATGAGCATGTGCCGGGGCATCGCACCGAAGGCTGGAACGACCGCATCGAAGCCTTCCAGGCCCGTTTCGCGCTGAGCTGCCAGGTCGACCCGCTGCCGCCGGAGCATGTGATCCGGTCCACCGCGGCGCTGATCCTGGAACTGGCGCCGATCCACATCAAGCTGAAGCGCAACGACCTCGAAGTCATTGCCGGCGATCTCGGCTTCAACATGGTGGCGCTCCGCACCAGCATGGGCAAACGCTTCCGTAGCCAGGATCTGATCGCCGACTTGAGCCGCCTGCCCGCCGCCGCCTGATTCCGGCTCTCGCTTTTGCTGCAAAGCAACTGCTTGTGGCATAAAACGCAATTACTGATTGTTTACATTATTTATACATTGTCTGTAACCACAGCCAGGCCGGCACCCTCGCCTGAGGCGGCAATCTGTTTACGGATTATTTACATTAGAATCAAAAATATTTACATACAATCAATAACTTATAACCATTCCCGGCTAGACTTTGGTTGAATGGCGGCTCCCTGCGAATGCGGTTAATGCTGCGAATTGAACTGCCGTCGCCACACCCGTGGAGATTTAACAACAACCGGCAGCTAGGGAGATTTGAGACTCATGAGCGAATTGACCATGCAGCAGGAGCGCAGCTCGCGCATGCTGACCAAGGAGGAACGCAAGGTCATCCTGGCGTCCTCCGCCGGCACCATCTTCGAATGGTACGATTTCTACCTTTACGGCTCGCTGGCGGCGATCATCGGCGCCCAGTTCTTCTCTTCCTTCCCGGAAGCGACCCGTAACGTCTTCGCGCTGCTGGCCTTTGCCGCCGGCTTCCTGGTGCGCCCGTTCGGCGCCCTGTTCTTCGGCCGCTTAGGCGATCTGATCGGCCGCAAATACACCTTCCTCATGACCATCCTGATCATGGGTACCTCCACCTTTTTCGTCGGCCTGCTGCCCAGCTACGAGACCATGGGCGCCGCGGCCCCGATCATCCTGATCGCGCTGCGCATGCTGCAGGGCCTGGCGCTGGGCGGTGAATATGGCGGTGCGGTCGTCTACGTGGCCGAACATGCCCCGCGCAACCAGCGCGGCTACTTCACCTCCTGGATCCAGACCACCGCGACGCTTGGCCTGCTGCTGTCGCTGCTGGTGATCCTGGTGGTGCGCACCTATACCGGCGAAAAGGACTTCGCCGCCTGGGGCTGGCGCATCCCGTTCCTGCTCTCGATCTTCCTGCTCGCCATCTCGCTCTATATCCGTCTCTCGATGGAAGAGAGCCCGGCGTTCAAGAAGATGAAGGAAGAGGGCCGCCAGTCGAAGGCACCGCTGTCCGAAGCCTTCGGCCAGTGGAAGAACGCCAAGTTCGCCGTCCTCGCCCTGCTTGGCCTCGTCGCCGGTCAGGCCGTGGTGTGGTACACGGGCCAGTTCTACGCCCTGTTCTTCATCCAGTCGGTGCTGCGCGTTGACCTGTTCACCGCCAACATCCTGATCGCCTGGTCGCTGATCCTCGGCACCGGCGGCTTCATCATCTTCGGCGCCCTGTCGGACAAGATTGGCCGCAAGAAGATCATCCTGGCGGGCTGCGTGCTGGCCGCGATCACCTACTTCCCGGTGTTCAAGTTCATCACCGCCACCGCCAACCCGATGCTGCATGCCGCGCATCAGAAGTCGGAAGTGGTCGTGGTCGCCGCGAAGGACGATTGCTCGTTCCAGTTCAACCCGACCGGCACGTCCAAGTTCACCTCGTCCTGCGATAACGCCCGCTCGCTGCTGGCCCGCTCGTCGGTGAACTACCATGTCGAGGATGCCCCGAGCGGCACCGTCGCCAAGGTGAAGATCGGTGGTAAGGAGATCACCTCCTACGACACCACCAAGCTGAGCGGCGACGCCGCCCGCACCGTGCCGGCAGCCTTCACCGCCGCGATCAACTCGGCGCTGGGCGACGTCGGCTATCCGGTGCCGGGCAAGCCGAATGACAGCATCGTCAAGGTGACGAGCTTCTTCGGCGTGTTCACCGGCCAGGCCTTCCCGCTGGTGCTGGCGCTGACCTACCTGGTCATCCTGGTCACCATGGTGTACGGCCCGATCGCGGCGGCGCTGGTGGAATTGTTCCCCACCCGCATCCGCTACACCGGCATGTCGCTGCCCTACCATATCGGTAACGGCTGGTTCGGCGGCCTGCTGCCGGCGACCTCGTTCGCCATGAACGCGGAATCCGGCAACATCTATTTCGGCCTCTGGTATCCGATCATCATCGCGCTCGCGACCGTGGTGATTGGCGCCCTGTTCGTGCCGGAAAACAACGGCAAGGACATCACCGCCGACTAAGCGGCCCGTCCTTTAGTCTACCGGCCCCGCCCGGAGCGATCCGGGCGGGGTTTTATTTTGCCTTTATGCGGCATAGAGTCCGGGCCATGGCCCGTCCGACATCCTTGCCGCGCCGGTTGCTGCAATCCTGGCGCACCCATTTTGCCGCCCGGCGCCATGGGCCCGAGGCTGGCCCGCGCCTGCCTGCCACCCTGTCGCTGCATGACCTGCCGCTCGCGGTGCTCGATACCGAAACCACCGGGCTGAACCCGGCGCGCGACCGCATTATCAGCATCGGCGGCCTGCATTGGCGCGGCGATCAGGCGGAAGGCGCGCTGCTGGATCTGCTGCTGCATCCGGGCCGCAAAATCCCGGCCAGCGCTACGGCGATCCATCGTATCGACGATGCCATGGTGGCCACCGCGCCAAGTTTTGCGCTGGTCGGCGGCACGGTGTTGCGCTTCTGGCATCACCGCGTGCTGCTCGGGCACAATATCGGCTTCGATCTTGCGTTGCTGCGCGAGGAGGCGGCACGGGCGCAGCTTGGCTTCATGCCGCCGCCGGCAGTGCTGGATATCGGCCTGCTCTATGGCGGCCTGTATCCGCGCAGCCGCGATTGCGGCATCGAGGCCATCGCGGCACAGTTTGGCATACAGATCGAGGCCCGCCATTCCGCCACCGGCGATGCCGAGACGGCGGCGAAGCTCTGGTGCGCCCTCCGGCCACACCTGATCGGCCATGGCATCGGCACGCTCGGCGGTGCGCAAGCCGTGATGCGCCGCGCCCGCGATCTGATCCATGGCCAGCAGCGTGCCGGCTGGGCGATGGATCTGGTGCTGCCGCATGACTGACACTGCCACATGACTGACATGGGCAATCATGCAAGTGACGACAGCCGGCGCCTGCCGGACCTGATGCCCTATCGCCGGCGCCTCGCCGAGGTGATGCGCCAGCCGGTCAGCAGTATCGATGCCGATTGTCCGCTGGCCCAGGCGGCGCAAGCGATGACGGTGGAGAATATCGGCGTGCTGCTGGTGCGCCGCCACGACCAGGTGGTCGGCATCCTCACCGAGCGCGACCTCACCCGCGCCCTGGCGCAGCATGGTGCCGCCAGCGCCGCCATGCGCGCCGAAGCCGTGATGACGCCGCAGATCATCAGCCTGCCGCAGGATACGCTGCTGTTCCGCGCCATCGGCCGCATGCGGCGGTTCAATCTGCGCCACCTGCCGGTGACGGATGGACGCGGCGCCTATATCGGCATGGTCTCGGCCCGCGCCCTGCTGCGCCAGCGCGCGACGGAAGCCCAATCGGTGGCCGATGCCATCGAGGCGGCAACCACGGCGGCGGAATTGAATGCGGCGCGCGCTAGCCTGCCGGCGTTGTGCCGCATGCTGCTGGAAGAAAAACTCGAGCCGGTGGAAATCGCCGCCGTGATCAGCGGCATCTATGCCGATATCACGGCCCGCGCCGCCGCCCTGGTTGAGCAGCTTTTGGAGCCGGCGCCAGCGCCGTGGTGCCTGCTGATGCTCGGCTCCGGCGGGCGCGGCGAAAGCCTGCTGGTGCCGGATCAGGACAACGCCATCATCCATGCCGGCAGCAGCGAGGATGATGGCTGGTATGCGCGCGCCGGCACGCAGCTTTCCGACCTGCTGAACGCCGCTGGCATTCCCTATTGCAAGGGCGGCGTGATGGCGATGAACACCGCTTGGCGCGGCGCCCAGGGGCAATGGCGCGCGCGCGTCACCGAATGGGTGCGGCGCCATTCGGCGGAAGCCCTGCTCAATGTTGATATCTTCTTCGACCTGCAGCCGATCCATGGCGAGCGGCGGCTCGGCGAAAACCTGCGCCGCGAAGCCCTGGCGGCGGCGCGGGCCTCGCCGCTGTTCCTGCGGCTGCTGGCCGAGCAGGCCGCCCAGATCCATCCCGCCATCGGCCTGTTCGGCCGCCTGCGCGAAAAGGAAGGGCTGATCGACCTCAAGCTCGGCGGCCTGCTGCCGCTGGTGAGTGCCGCACGCTGCATGGCGCTGAAACTCGGCCTCACCGAAACCAGCACCCAGGCGCGGCTGCGCGCCGCCGCCGCGCGCGGCCTGATCGAAGCCGACGATCTCGATGGCCTGCTGCAGGCCCATGACCTGATCCTGCGCCTGCTGCTGCGCCAGCAGCTCGCCGCCCTTGCCGCGGGCACGCCGCCGGGCAGCCGCCTGCCGCTGGATGCGCTGCCGCGCCAGGACCGCACCCGGCTCAAGGCAGCCTTGCGCCACCTCGAATTGCTGCCCGACATGGTGCAGAACGTGCTCACCGCCCCCGCCACGGCTTGATCCGGATCAAGGCAGGTCTTGCTGCCATCGCCATGATCGCAGGATAGCTAGAGGAGATGCCGCGATGAGGGCCTGTCAGCCATGAGTGCCTATCAGATGGTCAGCCGCCATGTCGAAGCCGCTTTGGCGGAAGCGGCAAAGCAGTCGATTGCGCCGGACGTGGTGGCGACCAACCTGCTGGCGGAAGCCGTGCGCATCCTGAAAGCGCACCGCAAGCCCGAGGATGTGCGCTCGGCGCTAGACTTCGCCATCGACAATCTGGAAGACCGCGACTGGGAATTCATGCGGCCATGATTGTCACTGCGCCATTCCCGCGCGGCCAGAGTCCAAAACAGACCCTGTCATAGTCTGCCGCCGGGCTAGGCCGAAGTCCGACCCTAGTACAGGCCCCGGCGGACCATCTGCCCCCTTCTCGTCATCGCCGGGCTTGACCCGGCGATCTCAGGCCAAGTGGAAGGAGATGCCCGGGTCGAGCCCGGGCATGACGATGCATAGAGAAGCTTTCACACCCGCTCCGCCAGCTTCTTCGGCGCCACCTGGCGGTAGCTGCGGCGCACCAGTTCGGCCACTTCCGCCCAATCGGCCTTGCGGTCGATCCACATCCCGACCCAGCCTTTCGGCCCGAAATACGGCGGCACGAAGAAACGCTGCGGATCGGCGCCAACCAGAATCTGCTGGCTGCCCGGCTGGCCCTTACACCAGAAGGCAGGGCGATCGCGGCCATCTGCTCCTGGGCGAGCCACTTCCATGGCGAAGATCTTGCCGCGCACGCGGTAGGTCGGCACCTCCCAGGTTTCCTGCTCGGCGGCTTCCGGCAGGGCAAGGCAGATGTCGCGCAGGCGCTGGCTCGGGGGTTTGGCCGCCATCAGAACAGACTCCCCTGCCGGACATCCCTGGCCGGCGGCTGAAACAGATCGCTGCGCAGCCGCAGGCGATTGGTGTTGAAGCCGAGCTTGCGCGTGGCGAGCGCGAAACGCTGTGCCACCAGTTCCATGTATGGCCCCTCGCCGCGCATGCGACTGCCGAATTGCGGCACGTAATCCTTACCGCCGCGCGATTCCTGAATCAGCTTCATCACCCGCGCGGCACGGTCGGGATAATGCTCGGCCAGCCATTCGCGCCACAATTCTTTCAGTTCGAAGGGCAGCCGCAGCATGACATAGCCGGCCTCGCGTGCGCCGGCCGCATGGGCCTCGGCGAGTATGCCCTCGATCTCCATGTCGTTGAGCATCGGGATGATCGGCGCCACCATCACGCCCACCGGGATGCCGGCCTCGGCCAGCATCCGGATCGCCTCCAGCCGCTTCGGCGGCGTCGAGGCGCGCGGCTCCATGCGGCGGGCAAGTTGGCGGTCCAGTGTGGTGACGGAGAGGAAAATCTTCACCAGGCCGTCGCGCGCCATGTCCTTGAACAAATCGATATCGCGGGTGACGAGATGATTCTTGGTGACGATGCCGAGCGGATGCTTCGTCTCGCGCAGCACCTCGACGATCTGCCGCGTGATGCCGAGGTCGCGCTCGACGGGCTGATAGGGATCGGTGTTGGTGCCCATGTTCATGGTCGCGACGCGATAGCCGCGACTGCTGAGTTCCTGGCGCAGCAGCGTCGCGGCGTTGCGCTTCACCATGATCTGGGTTTCGAAATCCAGGCCGGGCGAGAAACCGAGATAGGCATGGCTCGGCCTGGCGAAGCAGTAGACACAGCCATGCTCGCAGCCGCGATAGGGATTGATCGAGCGGTCGAAGGGAATGTCGGGCGACTTGTTCCAGGCGATGATGCTGCGCGTGGTGTCGTCATGCAGGATGGTCTTGAGCGGCTCGACCTCATCCCACACGCCCCAGCCATCATCCTGGCGTTCGCGCTTGAGCGTATCGTAGCGGCTGCCGACATCGCTCAAGGCGCCCCGGCCGCGCCGGGCATCCGGGCGGGCCTGGTCGGCTTCAGTGGTGATGGCGCGGGCGACGAATTTCTTCACGGGGGCCTCGGTTCCAGCACAGCCGGCAGCCCCGCATGTCATGCGCGAGGCAGGCTAACTGGGTTTGCGGCGCTCATGTTCGCGCAAACGAGGGAACAATTCAACAAAATTACAGGGGCGATGGCGGTAATCTAGCTGATCTTTAAGAATTAAATCCCAAGCATCGCGGCAAGCGCCCGGGGAACCCGGTAAAGCAAACAGATAGGTGCCGCGCGCCACGCCGGCGGTGGTGCGCGACTGGATGGTGGAGGTGCCGATCTTCTGGAAGCTGAGCATGCGGAACAGCTCGCCGAAGCCCGGGATGGATTTCTCATACAAAGCCTCGAAGGCCTCGGGCGTCACGTCGCGCCCCGTTACGCCGGTGCCGCCAGTGGAAAGCACCACGTCGATGCCGTCATCCGCGATCCACTCTTGCAGCTTGGCCTGAATCGCCGGGATATCGTCGGTGACGATGGCGCGTGCTGCCAGTTCATGGCCGGCCTCGGTCAGGCGGTCGACCAGGGTCTGGCCGGATTTATCCTCGGCGGCCTGGCGCGTATCCGACACCGTGAGCACGGCGATGCGGCAGGGAATGAAGCGGCGTTCGGGTTTGGCTTCGGTCATGACACGCTCTGCAATAAGGGGGGCTGCAATAAGGGGACTGTAATGTGGTTACAAAGTCAGCCTGCGCCATCAATACGCCATGATCAAGCCGCAGCCTTGTGCCATGGTTTCATCATGAAGCCGGTTCCCCAGGGAGCCAATCGTTGAGGAGATATCGTGTCATGAACAAGCTCCCCGCGCGCGGCAAAATGCTGGTGCTGGCTGCCAGTGCCGCCCTGCTTGCGGCAGGCTTGGCGCCGCGTCCCGCCGCCGCTGACAGCTTTTCCTTCGGCTATTCCACCGGTCCCTGGCATGGCCGGCCCTGGTACGATTACGGCTATCGTGGCGGTCATCGCCATGGTGGCCCGCATTACGCCTATCGCGGCGGCTATTGGGGCCCGCCGGCCTATCGCCCGCGCGTCGTCGTGGTGCAGCCGCCGCCGGTGCGCTACTACGTGCCGCCGCCGCCGGTGGTCTATGCCCCTGCCCCCTATGGCGGGCCGAATCTTTCCGCCGTGCCGGCTTCGCCGGTCTATCAGGCGCAGAACGGCCAGTATTGCCGCGAATACCAGGCCACCGTGGTGGTGGCCGGCGTGCCGCAGGCGAGCTATGGCACCGCCTGCCTGATGCCCGACGGCGCCTGGCGCGTGGTGAACTGAGGCTCCCCCAGCCCCAATCCTGAGCCGGGTTCAGGCCTGGATTCAGCCCTGGGCCCGATCCAGCGTTGCGGCAGCAATGCCGATGCCAGACGGCGCGGCCACCGACCCGTTTCAATGCAATCAATGCCTTATAGATCGGATAGAGTTCTACTAAATATCATCTTGTCGATACATTAATGTTTATATTAGTGTTTATGAATAAGCGAAATACACCATTAAGAATATAAACTGGGGGTATGGCTCATGCATAGAATCGCCATGAGTGCCGTCGCTTTGCTCTCCGTCGCCGGCTGCACCGGCGATCTTCAGCCGCTTGCGCTGGAAACCTATACGGCGAAAGGCCAAAGCTGCCAGGACATGAGGGATATCCTCCTGACTGTCTGCCAGGTGAACGAAAAATCAAAAGCGTTGTCGGCCGCCTATCAGTCTGTCGAAAACGACCCCGCCCTCTTCGATATCCCGCTGCTGACCCTCGCAACCACGGCGGCTGGATTGCTGCTGTTCGATGCGCCAATAGACGCGATCAAAGCGGTCGGCCTCGGTGCCGGTGCTACCACGGCCGCGCGTGGCTACTTCAACCCGGTTGAAGTACGTGCGGCATTGTCGGACGGTGCCAGCGGCTATGCCTGCCTGGCGGATGTGGGCATCATTGTCATGGAAGACCAGAGCAAAATTGCCGGGCTGGCCTCGACACGTACGGCGCTGATCACGGCGGTGGGAGCCTTGAACACCGCGATCGCCGCCAATCCGCCCAATGCCGCCGAGAAGGCCCGTGCCGACAAGGCACTGGAGAATGCCACGGCGGCCACCAAGCTCTACGACGATCAAGCAGTATCGGCAAAATTCGCCAACCTGTATATGCGCGACAAGGCCCGCGGCATCAGCAGCGGCCTGATGAAGCGCATCGAACGCAAGCCGATAGATTTCACAGCGATATACAAGCAGATTGCCCAGAATGCCGCCTCGAGCGTTGCCTACGCGACCGAAACCCGGAAACCAACGACGTCCGCCGCCACGGCAGGCGAGCGCTCCGGCAACGAGATTGCCCAGGTCGAGCAGATCACCATGGCTTTGATGAGCGTACCCGACATCAAGACCACGATCGGCAAATTCGACAATTGCGAGGCCAGCGCGGTTTCCGGCAGTAAGACCACCTGACAATCCTCCGGGATGCCGCCGGATGCGCAAAGCCTCAGCCTGCCTGCTCCTTGCCGCCGGCTTGGCGGTTTCCGCGCCAGTGCCGGCCGATGCGGCTGACGAAGACTATCTCTTCGAACGCGAAAGCAAGCCTGTCGCGCTGCTGATTGGCAATGGCGATTACCATGAACTGACGCGGCTGCCCGGAGCTCACAGCGATATCGCCGCAGTCCGCGCCACGCTGCTCAGGCTTGGTTTCAGCGACAATACGATCTTCACCTACCCGGATATCAAGACCAGGGACGAGTTCGAATTAAATATCCTGCCGGAAGTTGCTGCCAAGCTGAATCGCGGCGGCCTGCTCATCCTGTACTATTCCGGCCACGGCTTCTCCTTCGGCAGCGAAACCTACCTGGCGCCGACGAGCCTGCCGAAACAGCTTGATGTCGATCAGGCCGCCCGCCTCGCGATTCCGGTTTCGGATACGCTGTCCTATCTCGAGCGCAAGGGCGCCGGCGTCACCCTCGCCCTGCTCGACGCCTGCCGCACGCCCCCGGACATAGATGCGAAGCAGGGCGGACAGACTATCCCCGTGAAGGGCCATACCCGCCCCCCTGATCGGCTTGATCTCTCCGCCATGTACTTTCCGGAGAATATCATTCTCGGTTATGCCACCCGTGGCGGCTTTGCCGCATTGGGGGCGATAGATACCGGCAAGATGAGCCCCTTTACGGCAAAACTGGTCACGGAGATGCGGCAGGAAAACCGCACCTTCGACGATGTGTTCGCGGATGCCAGCGCGAGAACTAATATTGCGACAAACGGCGCGCAACTGCCGCATCTGCATCGCATTACCAGCGCCTACGTCCATCTCAACCAGGGCCAGGACATACGCAAGCGCTACCGCGAGGCATGGCAAATCGCACTGGACTCGAAGAAATACGAGGACATCAAGTTCTTCAGCTTGCGCTATGCCCTGAGCCAGCATGCCGCTGCCGCGCAGAAATGGCTCGCCGACTATGCGGCCAAGCCGCTGGCATTCTCGGCCACCGGTTATGTCGCATCCGATATCGATCGTGCATGGCAGGAATCTGGCGGCACACAGCCTTCAAGCCTGCAATCCTTCGACCAGCGTTTCGCCTTGCCGCGCGTGCAGGATTTCAACCTCACGCGCCATATCGAAAGCGGGGCGATAAGCGATCTGGGCACGATGACTTCCGGGCGCGTATCGAGCCATGTGCGCGGCCCTGCAAGCGTCCCGCTGCCTGGCTGGACAAACCCTTCGGCCACGCCTCCGGTTTTCCCGGCCTCGAATTCAGCCGCGCCATCGGCAATGCTCGAGCAGATCTATGCCGGGTCATTGCTCAAGGTCTATGCCGCACCCCGGTTGGACTCTGCCATGCGGAATGTGCCGCGCTGGGCAAGCCTGAGGATTTCCGGCATCGAGACCGTGGATGGCAAGGCCTGGTATCGCCTGCAGGAATTGTCGCGGCCAAAAGACCTGTTCTATCTTCCGGTCGAACCCGAACCCAGTCAGCAGACGCTGATGCTGGGCTACTCGCTCAAGGAGATCATACTTGAACGGCGGCCAAACGATCTTGAGGAACTGGTCAATCCTGCTGCCTTACAAGCCGCACTGAATGAACTGAAAGCCGCCAAGCGGACCGTTACATGGGTATCCCTGGCGGTTGAGCAGACGAACGACCGTCTGCAGCGTAGCATCCGCTCGGCACGGCTGAACAATGCCGTCTACCTTCTCACCCGACGCAACATCGACCGGAAAAACATAACCGCCATCGAGAACAGCCCGGACAAGATCGGCGATGGCGTCAGAGTGCGGATATTTGGTTTCTGATGCGAGGCCAGGCCATGTCACACCGCCACAGCTTCATGCTGCTTGCATTCGCCCTCATGGCTTTACTGCATGCTCCCCATGGGAGCATGGCGCAGGACACAGGGCTCACCCTGCCAGACCCTACTGCGCCGCAATATCAGCCAAAGATCATTGGTGGCAAGCCTGCCGCAGCGGGCCAGTTCCCTTGGGCCGTTTCGGTGCAAAAGAGCATCTACGCCGACCCGCTCTGGGGGCATGATTGCGGCGGCTCCGTATATGCCGAACAATGGATCATCACCGCCGCGCATTGCGTCACCGGCAAACCAAGCAGTGCGATAAAAGTGATCGCAGGCGAAGTGAAACTGCTCGCCGGCACGGTCCGGCGCGATGTGGCGAATATTTATATCCACCCCGAATTCCTGCAGCAGAAAGTTGATGGCTTTTCCATCCAGCATAACGACATCGCCCTGCTGTATCTGCGGGACAAGCTGCCTCTCGGCAATGCCGTGTCAACCATTGCCTTGATCGATACCGAGGCAGAACACCGCCTGATGCCGAGTGGCACCATGCTCATCACCATGGGTTGGGGCATCACGGCCGTGGCCGGCCTGCCGGTGCGCGAGATCAATTTCGTTGAGGTGCCGCTGCATGACCGTGGCTGGTGCAACCGGCCATTCGGGTATGACCGCAATATCTCTGACCGGATGCTCTGCGCCGGAAGCAAGAAGGCAGATGCCTGCCAGAAGGACAGCGGTGGCCCCTTGATACTGGAGCGCCAGGGCGCTCCAGCCCTCCTGGTCGGGATCGTGAGCTGGGCCTATGGCTGCGCCTCCGAAAACCGCCCCGGAGTCTTTGCCCGTATCTCATCCTATAAGGAATGGGTCGAGCAATGCGTGCGCAAGCCCGAGGAATGCCCAGTCAAGAAAAGCGGCACCTGACCCGTGCAAGCCCGCGCCCGGCGGCCTGACGCCGTCAGCGCATGGGCCGCTGCGCAAGCCATTCCCGGATCGCCGCCGCCGCCGCCTCGGGCGCTTCGTTGAACAGGGTATGCGACGTGCCGTCGAGGATGCGGCATTGCACCTTGCCGGCGCCGAATTTCTCCAATGCGGCCTGGTCGATGTCGTCGAGACAGGACGGCAGCCGCGCATCCGTCATCTTGCTGCCGAAGGGCAAAGCGGCACGCAGCACCAGCACCGGAGCCGGCTGCAGCAGCGGTAGGTCATAATAGATTTTCTCGGCAATGCCGTGCGCAGTGACACCGAAGCCATCGCGCACAACCGGCGCATGGCGGCGCACGGGGCCATCATCAAAGCCGAGCCGCAACATCGCGGCCGCATAGCGCTGTTTCGCCATGGTCAGCGGCGTATCGCCCAGCACCAGACCGATAGCGCCAGCGCAATGGCGCGCCAAAACCGCCGCCACCAGGCCGCCAAAGGAATGGCCGACCAGCAGTACCGGCTGATCCTGAAGCAAACGTGGCTTATGTGCCGTGATGGCGGCAAGGATCGGCTGCGCCACGGCAACCGGATCACCCGGATTGTCCGGCGGGATATCCAGCGATTCGCCATGGCAGGGCATGTCGATGCAGAGCACGTCGAAATCCGCCGCCAAGGCCGCCGCCAGTGCCAACATGCCGCTGCGGTCGGTGGTGATGCCATGCAGCAGCAATGCCCAGGGCCGGCCGGAATCGGGTGTACCATAGCGCACCACGGAATAGGCAATGGGACCTAGCGGCGTCTGCCAGCGGCCATGCTTCAGGCTCGGCATGCCGCTACCCAGAGCAGCCTTATCAACACCCACAGCTTGATCGGCGGCCATCCCGCGCCCTCGCTCCCACATCACAGCCTGCCGTATTTATACAGCCGCCATCCTTAAAGCCTTTATGAATGGCTTGATCGCGGCATACTGCGGTTCGCAGGATTGGATTTCCGGGGAAAAACTGGCTGGGGTGCCTGGATTCGAACCAGGGATGGCGGTACCAAAAACCGCTGCCTTACCGCTTGGCTACACCCCAGCAGCAGCGCAGGCAGGCTTGCCGCCGGCTGAGCGCTGAGCGGGCCGGAAGATAGTCGGAAGCCCCCTGCTTTTCCAGCCTCAGGAAACCGCCGTTTGCCAAATGCCTGGCTTGTTTGCGCCCAAGGATTATCCCGCCTAGGATGCGCAAAACAGCAGAGGGCTACTTTGCCGCACGGAAACAATCTACCCCATGAGCCGGCGGCTGTCGGCCAGCAACCCGACATGTCGGCCTTCGGTCATGTAGTGGCGACGCCGCTGCGCGACCTGGTCGCCTTCTACCTAGGCAAGCGCGCCGGCGCACGGGTGCCGCTGCGCTCCAGCATCAGCCCGGTGGATTTGCGCAACCTGCTGTCCGGCGTGTTTCTCTACGAATACGACCGCGCCAACCGGGACTTCCAGGTGCGGCTCGCCGGCAACGACATCCGCGACATGGTGCAGACCGTGCGCCAGGGCGCCCGCCTCGACGAGATATTTCCGCCCGAAGCGGCAGCGGCCGTGCGCGAGCGCTACGCCAAGGTCTGCGACGAGGTCTGCGTGATGCATAATATCGGCCATGTTTTCGAGAAACTGGGCGGCACCGGCCAGGGCGAGCGGCTTGCGTTGCCGCTGGCCGATGATAGCGGCGATGTGCGTTTCCTGATCGGCGCCACCCTCTACGATCTCGGCAACCCGGGGAAACCTCTTCCCGGCAACGAGAAAGTGCGGATCACCTTTACGCCACTTTGATATTGGCACGCCGCTCTGGCCGCCCTTGGGCCGGCGTCAGATCGCGGTTGCCGCCAGCCACCAATCGGGATAGGCGCGAGCCAGCATGCGCGCGGCATGCTCGGCCAGACGCTGTTCCGCGAACAGCCCGAAACAGGTGGCGCCCGAGCCGGAAAGCCGCGCCAGCAGGCAGCCGCTTTGCGCCTTCAGCGCCGCCAGCACCGGGTCGATGGCGCTGCTCAAGAACCGCGCCGGTGCTTCCAGATCGTTGCGCCGTTCGCGCAGCAGGATCGCCAGGTCGGCGGCACTGGCCGGCGGACGCGGCAAAGGCTGTGCCGGACCGGTGGCGCCGTTGAGTGCCGTGAATACTTCGCGCGTCGGCAGCGCGATGCCGGGATTGGCCAGCACCAGCCAGGCCGGCGGCAGGCCATCCAGCGGCACGACCAGCTCGCCGATGCCGGTCATCATCGCCGGACGGCCCAACAGGCAGACCGGCACATCGGCACCAAGCTGCAGGCCGATCCGCGCCAGCGCGGCGGCATCATGGCCCAACTGCCAATGCTGGTTCAGCAGATGCAGGGCCGCCGCCGCATCCGCCGAGCCGCCGCCGATGCCGGAAGCAACAGGCAAGGTCTTGGTCAGGGTCAGTTGCGCCCCGAGCCGCTTATCGCCACGCAGCAGCTTCGCCGCGCGCAGCACCAGATTGCCGTCATCGGCTTCCAGCCCGGCAGCGAAAGGCCCGTCGATCTTTAGTGAAAGCGCGTCCGCCGGGGCCACCGTCACGCGGTCGGCTGCCGCCGCATCGCGGGCAAATACCACCAGGCTTTCCAGCGCGTGATAGCCATCGGGCCGCTTGGCGGTGATATGCAGGAACAGGTTGACCTTGGCCGGCGCCAGGCGGGCTATTGCAGCAGCCATCAGAAGCCACCGAACATCAAAAACCGCCCACCATCAAAAACCGTCGTCACCCCCGGGCTTGACCCGGGGGTCTTCCGCCAAATTGGAAGAGATGCCCGGCTCACTGTAAGCCCGCGAACGCCTAGTGGCGTTCGTAGGCGCACAGGCCCGAACGGCCATGGCCGGGCATGACGCGCTGCTTTTCACTTCTGCGCGACCGGATCGAGGCCGGTTTCGAGCTTGCGGCGGATCTGCTGCTCCAGTTCGGGCTCCGGCTTGAGGCCGAGCGCACGGCGCCACTGGAACTGCGCCTCGGCGCGGCGGCCGACTTTCCAATAGGCATCGCCCAGGTGATCGGTGATCACCGGATCGCCGCCCTTGAGTTCCACGGCGCGCTCAAGCTGCACCACGGCCTCGTCGTAACGGCCGACGCGGTAATAGGCCCAGCCGAGTGAGTCGACGATGGCGCCGTCGTTCGGCCGCATCGTCACGGCGCGGCGGATCATGTCGGTGGCGCGGTCGATATTGCGGTTCATATCGATCCAGGTATAGCCGAGATAGTTCAGCACCATCGGCTGCTCGGGCTGGAATTCCAGCGCCTTGAGCATATCGGCTTCCGCCTTGCTCCACTGCTTCGAGCGCTCATAGGCGATGCCGCGGCTGAACAGCAGGATCCAGTGCCGGGTCTCCAGCGTCGGAATGCGCTGGAAGGCAGCGGTGTATTCAGTCGCCGCTTCCTGCCAGCGCTCCATCTGGCGGTAAAGGTCGCCGAGCGTGATCAGCGGGCGGGCGTCGTCGCGGCGGTCGCGGGCGATCTTGCGCAGCATGCGCACGGCGGCATCGTGGTCGCCACGCTCGTTCATGCACCAGGCGATGCGCAATTGCGCCACGTCAGCGAAGGCACCGTCGGACTGCACCGTGCCATAGGTCTTGATGGCGCGGTCCCATTGCTTGCGGCTCTCGTAGATGTCGGCCAGCGTGACGCGGGCATCATCCAGATCGGGGCGCAACGCCAGGGCAAGCTGGAGATGCAGTTCGGTCAACTCGCCGCCATCGTTGCGGCCAAAGGCGGTAGCCGCCGCCAGCAGGCTTTCGGCGAAGCCTTCATTGGCATTGCCGATCATCGGCGCGACATTGCTGCCCGGGCTGTTCGAACTGCGCAGGCGGCGCTCGGCACGCATCAGTGTGCCGTTGTCGGGATTGAGCTTGAGCTGGCTGGCGATGAGGGCGCGCGCCTCGTCGGCGCGGCCACGGCGCTCGAGGAAACGCGCATAGGCATCGCTCATGCGAATGCCGACGCGCTCCGGCTTGGCCATCGCCTCGCGGTAATCCGCTTCCGCCTCGCGATAGCGGCCCAGCAGTTCCAGCAGCATCGGCTTCAGGTGATCATGCACACCGCCGAACAGCGGATTGCGGTCGAGCCGGCCCAAAGCCTCAAGGGCGCGGTCGGCCTCGCCCTTGCCGGCATAGGCCCAGGCGGCGATCAGCGGATTGAACGCGGCATGGATGCCGGAGGTCGGGCCTTCCGCCACCACGCGCAGGGCCGAGTCATAGTCGCGCCGCAGCATCGCCCCGGTGGCGACCGAGATCCGCGCCATATGGTCGGCGGGATTGTTGTCGCGCAGCACCGGCGCCAGTTCCAGCGCCTGTGGCACGCGGCCATCGGCCAGCAGCGAGAGGAAGGCGCCCTGGGCCAGCAGGCCGGAATTCGGCTCCTCGCTCAGCGCCTTGAGATAGTAGTCGGCGGCAGCCGTGTAGTCGAAGCTCAGGCGGGCATGGCGCGCGGCGAGGAAATGGCCGTAGGGCGACAGCATGTCGGACTCTTCGGCCACCGCCACGTCGACGGGCACCGGCTGCGGCGCCCGCGCGGTGACGCAGGCCGAAAGCAGCAGCGGCGCCAGCATCACCGCCAGCGCCGCGCGTTGTTTAGCCCAGGATTTTGTTCCAGGCGAGGCCAGGCCATGGATCCGGCGGGCGCAGGGGGTAACTTTCGCTTCGGCCGGACGCATCAAGCTGCCTCGCTTCTGAGAACTACATATCGGGGGACTACATATTCGGGTAGTTCGGGCCGCCGCCACCTTCCGGCACGGTCCAGTTGATATTTTGGGCCGGATCCTTGATGTCGCAAGTCTTGCAGTGAACACAATTTTGCGCGTTGATCTGGAACCGGGGATTGCTGCCATCCGCATCCCGCAGCACTTCGTACACGCCCGCCGGGCAGTAGCGTTGCGCCGGCTCGTCATAAAGCGGGAGATTCTTGGCAATCGGGATGCTGGGATCCTTCAGCCGCAGATGGATCGGCTGGTCTTCCTCGTGGTTGGTCGAGGACAGGAACACCGAGGACAGCTTGTCGAAGCTGATCTTGCCATCCGGCTTCGGATACTGGATCGGCTTGCACTCGGCCGCCGGCTTCAGGGTCTCATGGTCGGCCTTGCCATGCTTGGAAGTCCAGCCGACCAGGAAGCCGAGGCCGAGGTCGTTCAGCCACATATGGGCGCCGCCGATCAGGGTGCCGAGCCACATGCCGTATTTCAGCGCCGGCTTGACGTTGCGCACCTTCCACAGATCTTTCCAGATCCAGCTTTCGCGCACCGCCTCGTTATAATCGCCCAGTTCGACGCTGCCATCCGAACCACCCTTGAGCGCCGCGAAGGCCGCTTCCGCCGCCAGCATGCCGCTCTTCACGGCGTTATGACTGCCCTTGATGCGCGGCACGTTGACGAAGCCGGCCGAGCAGCCGATCAGCGCGCCGCCCGGGAAGCTCAGCTTCGGCACCGATTGCAGGCCGCCCTCGTTGATGGCGCGGGCACCATAGGCAATGCGCTTGCCGCCCTCGAAATACTCGCGCACGGAGGGATGCGTCTTGAAGCGCTGGAATTCGTCGAACGGCGAGAGGTAGGGATTCTGGTAATTGAGGTTGACCACGAAGCCGACGGCGACCTGGTTGTCCTCGAGGTGATACATGAAGCTGCCGCCGGCAGTGCTGCTATCGAGCGGCCAGCCTTGCGTATGCACCACCAGGCCCGGCTTGTGCTTGGCCGGATCGATCTGCCACAGTTCCTTGATGCCGATGCCGAACTTCTGCGGCTCGACGCCCTCGCGCAGATTGAACTTCTGCTGGATTTCCTTGGCCAGCGAACCGCGCACGCCCTCGGCGATCAGCGTGTATTTGGCGCGCAGTTCCACGCCAGGCGTGTAGCCGCTTTTCTTCTCGCCATCACGGCCGATGCCCATGTCGCCAGTGGCAACGCCGACCACTTCGCCCTTGTCGCCATACAGCACTTCGGCGGCGGCGAAGCCGGGGAAGATCTCGACGCCGAGTTCTTCCGCCTGGGTCGCCAGCCAGCGGCAGACATTGCCAAGCGAAACGATGTAGTTGCCGTGATTGTTCATCAGCGGCGGCAGCATGAAGTTCGGGATATAGATGTGGTTCGCTTCGGTCAGGATCAGGAAGCGGTCCTCGGTCACCGGCGTATTGAGCGGCGCGCCCTTTTCCTTCCAGTCCGGGATCAGTTCGTTGAGGCCGATCGGATCGACCACGGCACCGGAAAGGATATGCGCGCCGACTTCCGACCCCTTCTCGATCACGCAGACCGAGATTTCGTGGTCCTGCTCGGCGGCAAGCTGCTTGAGACGGATGGCGGCGGACAAGCCGGAGGGGCCGGCTCCCACCACCACCACATCATATTCCATTGTTTCGCGTTCCATCCCGCACCTATTGCTGGTCTTCTGGCACTGTTGACGATTGGCCCCTGCTTACCAGACTATATTGCCCAAGCCAACGGCGCCGGGCCAGGACAGGTTTATGCACACAAATGATATAGCCGGGGAGACGCTCAGCGCCGGCGCGCTGCTGCGTTTCTATGTCGAATCCGGCGCCGACGAGTGTATCGGCGACGCGCCGGTGGACCGCACCCAGGCACCGCCACCCCGCCCCGCTGCCAATGCGCCTGCTGCCGCCAGGCCGGCCACACCTGCCGCAACGAAACCCGCTGCTTCCGCATCGCAAGCGCCCGTATCTGGCCAGGGTCTGTCCGATGGGGCAGCTTTCACCTTCACACCGGCAGCGCCGCCGCTGCGTGCACCGGTCTCTCCGGCGCTGCTCTCGGCCCAGGCAGCGGAAACCGCCGCCACCAAGGCGGCCCAGGCCTGCAACAGCGTCGAGGAACTGAAGGCCGCTGTGGCCGCCTTCGAGGGCTGCGCGCTGAAGGCCACCGCCACCAACACCGTGTTCGCGCGTGGCAATCCGGCGGCAACGATCATGCTGATTGGTGAAGCGCCGGGCCGCGACGAGGATGCCCAGGGTGCGCCCTTCGTCGGCCAGAGCGGCCAGTTGCTCGACCGCATGCTGGCCGCCATTCAGCGCGACGAAAGCAACGCCTATATCTCCAACGTCATCTTCTGGCGTCCGCCGGGCAACCGTGATCCGTCGCCGGAGGAAATCATTGCCTGCCGTCCCTTCGTCGAGCGCCACATCGCCCTGGTGCGTCCAAAGGTGATCGCCCTGGTGGGGCGGCATGCCGCCTCCACCCTGCTCGGCACCAGCCAGGGCATCACCAAGCTGCGCGGCAACTGGCATGTCTATGCCAAGGACGGCCTGAACATTCCGGCCCTGCCGATGCTGCATCCGGCCTATCTGCTGCGCCAGCCCGGCATGAAGCGCGAAGCCTGGCGCGACATGCTCAGCCTGGCCGTGAAGCTCGAGGAACTGGGCGGGTGAAGTCGATTGAGAGCAGTCGTAACGAGACCCCCGGGTCAAGCCCGGGGGTGACGAGAATAATAATAAGCGTCATGCGCGGACTTGATCCGCGCATCTCGTGAAGTCGGGAAACGCTTTTATGAACCGCATCTTCTATGGCTGGGTCGTGGTGGCGGCGGCTTTTGCCGTGATGTTCGTCGGCTTCGGCGCCGCCTATTCCTTCCCCGCCTTCTTCGAACCGCTGCGGCGTGAATTCGAAGCCAGTCGCGCCACCGTGTCGCTGGTGTTTTCGCTCGCCGCCTTCCTCTATTTCGCGCTCGGCGCCATCAGCGGCCCGCTTGCCGACCGGCTCGGGCCGCGGCCGGTGATCGGCTTCGGCCTTGCCGCTGTCGCCGCCGGCATGATCGCCGCCAGCTTCGCCGATAGCCTGCTGACAGTGCTGATCGCCTATTCCATCGGCATGGGCGTCGGCGTCGGCTTTTCCTATGTGCCGGCCATCGGCACGGTGCAGCACTGGTTCATCGCCAAGCGCGGCCAGGCGTCTGGTCTTGCGGTTATGGGGATTGGCTTAGGGACGGTGGTGATGCCGCCGGTCGCCGCCTGGCTGATCGACAGCCTGACCTGGCGCCAGGCCTATCTGCTGCTCGGCATCGGTGCCGCCATCCTCGGCGCCCTGGCGGTGGTGGCCCTGCGGCCCAATCCCGCCAGCATGGGCCTGCGCCCGGATGGTGTCGGCGCGGCGGCCGGGGAAGCCGTCCCATCCAACGCCCCGCCGCCCGGCCTCACTCTGGCGGAAGCGTTGCGCCACCGGCTGTTCTGGCTGCTCTACCTTGCCTGCGCGCTGAACTGCATCGGCACCTTCGTACCTTTCGTGCATCTCCCCGCCTATGCCCAGGACCAGGGCCTGTCGCGCGACCAGGGCGTCTGGCTGGTCGGGCTGATCGGGATCGGCTCGATGCTCGGGCGCTTCCTGCTCGGCCCGGTGGCCGACCGGGTCGGGCGCGGCCCGGCCTTCGCCGCCGCCATGTTCGGCTCCGGCATCATGCTGGCGCTGTGGCCGCTGGCCGATGGCTTCATCCCGCTGGGGCTGTTCGCGCTCGGCTTCGGCCTCTGCTACGGCGGCTTCGTGGCGCTCGCCCCAGCGGTCACCGTCGACCTGTTCGGCGCCCGCGCCGCCAGTGCGGTGATCGGCGCGCTCTATACCAGCGTCGCCTTTTCCACCCTGATCGGTCCCACCCTGGCCGGCGCCGCCTTCGACCGCTTCGGCAGCTACCTGGCCCCGATCCTGATCTGTGCCACCACCTGCCTTATCGGCGCCGGCATCATCGCCGTGATGCCGCGCCGCCGCTGATACAACTTATACGGCACATAATATAGGCTTGCCCATACGGGTTTCATGGGGTATGCCGGCTCGTCATGCCAAGCCAATCGCGACAAATTGTGACCTGGCAGCTTTTGCAGACGGGGGAAATCCGGCGGCGCCTAGTGGCCCGGCTGGGCTTCGGCGCCCTGTTGCTGGCTGCTGGCCTGGGGCTGGCGGCATTACTGGCCCCAGCGCAGTCACTGGCCCAAACCGACCTGCCCACCATCCTCAATCAGGCTGACAGCGACCGCTATGGCCGCATTTTCGAGCTTCAGGCCGACCTGCGCTTCACCGAGGCGGACCGCGAACTGAAGCTGATCAAGGACCCGATCCTGCGCGGCCATGCCCTGCATCAGCGCTATACCCATCCGACCGGGTATAACGCCGGCTATGCCGAATTGAGCAACTGGCTGCGCGACTACCGCGATCATCCCGGCGCCGAGGAAATCTACCGCCTGGCACTGAAGAAGAAGGGCAAGAAGGACAAGGCCCCGCCTGCCCCCACCGGCGTCGATACCGGCGAATTCCCCAATGATCCCGGCAGCGTCGCCACCACGCGCTCGCGCCCGATCCCGAAGGAGCGCGACCCGGCCGCCGCCCAGATGATCGCCCGTGCCGAGGGCGAACTCGGCCAGTTGCTGCGCAAGGACAAGGTCAGCCAGGCCGAGGCGCTGATCAACAAGCCGGAAATCCGCTCGCGGCTGTCCAATTCCGAATTCGACGACTGGCGCCGCCGCGTCGCCTGGAGCTGGTTCCTGAATGGCGACGACGCCAAGGCGCTGGCGCTAGCCGGCCCCGCCGCGCAGCGTTCACGCGCCCGCGTGCCGGAAGCCGACTGGGTCGCCGGCATCGCTGCCTGGCGCATGGGCCGCTACGACAACGCCGCGCATCATTTCGAAAACCTGGCCTTTTCGCAGGTCGCCTCGAACTGGGACAAGGCCGCTGGTGCCTGGTGGGGCGCGCGCGTCATGCTGCGGCTGCGCCAGCCGGCGGAAGCGATGCGCCTGCTGCAGGTGGCGGCGACACAGGAACGCACCTTCTACGGCCTGCTGGCGCTGAACCAGTTGGGCCAGGAAATGCCCTTCTCCTGGGCGCCGGCGCCGCTGGTGGCGGAAGATGCCGGCAAGCTGGCGCAGATGCCGGCGATCCGCCGCGCCCTGGCGCTGAACGAAATCGGCGAGGCGGTGCGTGCCGACCGCGAAATCGCCCGCGTGTTTTCGCAAGCCTCCGACCCGCTGGCTTTCGCCCTGCTCGGCCTTGCTGGCCGGCTGCAGACCCCGGCTTCGGCGATGAAGATCGGCCTGGCCTGGCGCAGCGTGAAGGGCGATGCCTACGACAACGCCATGTATCCGCTGCCGCCCTGGGAACCGGAAGGCGGCTTCGCGCTCGACCGTGCGCTGATCTTCGCCTTCATGCGCCAGGAAAGCGCCTTCAACCCGCGCGCTTCCTCCAGCGCCGGTGCCGCCGGCCTGATGCAGTTGATGCCGCGCACCGCCGGCTATGTGGCGGGCGACCATACCCTGCGGCTGAAGAACAGCCGCCACCGCCTGCTGGCGCCGGAATACAATATCGAGCTGGGCCAGCGCTATCTGCAGCATCTGCTGGAAATGCCGATGATCCGCGGCAACCTGTTCTACCTCGCCGCCGCCTACAATGCCGGCCCGGGCAATCTGCAGAAATGGCTGCGCGAAGGCCGCCAGGAAGACCCGCTGCTGTTCATCGAGAGTATCCCGCTTTCTGAAACCCGGCTGTTCGTGCAGCGCGTGCTGACCAATCACTGGATCTACCGCGCCCGCATCGGCCAGCCGCATGACAGCCTCTCCTCCACCGTCACCGGTGACTGGCCGCTTTACCGCGCCCATGACCGCGCCACCGACAGCGATCTGCGGACGGCGGAAAAGAAGCCCTGATCCCCCGCTAGCGGCATGGCTATCACACTGAACGCCACCCTCGCCGAACGCCGGCTTGCCCTGCAATGCCTGATCACGGTCTGCGTGCTGATGACGCTGGGGAGCTGCTACGGCCTGTTCGTCGCCGGGCCGGCCGGCCTGCTCTCTCCATTCGAATGGCTCACCATCCCGCCGATGCTGCTCACCGGCCTGGTATTGCTGGTACTGCTGCTGTGGCGCGGCACCATCTGGCTCGAGCGCATCGCCTTCGGTCTCTCACTCTGGATTTCCTTCTACATCGCCGGGAACGTGACGAACGCGCTGTTCCTGACCAAGGATGGCGACAAGGTATTCGTTCATATGGGCTGGGCGATCCCGGTCTACCTGTTCCTGTTCGCGGTGAATGAGCGGCGTCGGGCGCTGTGGCTGTCTGGCATCACCGCCGGGACAATCCTGCTGAGTGTCGGCACCTACCTGATCGAGCATGCCGCCGCCGGCTCGTCGCAGCTCGATGCAATGGTAAGCTGGAGTCTGGCGCAACTGGCGGCGCTGGCGCTGATCGCCGGCGTGTCGCATTTCCGCGAACTCTATGCCATCGAGAATGCCGCCGCCGCAGCCCTGGCCGACAGCAACAGCCGTATCTCGGCGCTGGCCGAGCAACTCAGCGAAAGCGAAGCACGGGCACGGCGCCTGATCGACCTCGCCCCCGATGTGCCCGGCCTGCTCGACGACACCGCCTGTATCGTCGAGATCGGGCCGAATTGCCGCGACATCTGGGGCATGGAGCGCGAGGCGATCATCGGCCGCCCCCTGGTCTCGCTGTTCTCCGCCAATGACCAGCTCGTCGTTACCGCGCGGCTGGATGCCGCCCGCAGCGGTGCGCCCCGGCGCATGCAGCCTGGCCGCGTGCGCCATGCCAGCGGCCAGGAAAAGCCGGTGCTGTGGTCGGTGATCTGGTCGCCGGTGGCGAGCCAGTATTACCTCTGGGCCCAACCCGCTGAATAAAACAGCCCGCCGAACAGGCAGCGGTTCCTCACCAGAATTTAATTCCCCGCCCTCTGGCCTTAACTCCGGCTGCCACCCATATTTAGAGTCGTTCAAAGCAAGGAGCGACGTATGGCATCCGCGGCCCAGGCGAAAAAGCTCGGCAAACTGCCGAACTGGAATCTAGACGACCTCTATCCGGGCCGCGATTCCAAGCCGTTCCACGCCGCCATGGCCAATGCCGCCAAGACCGCCGAGACGCTGGAAAAGCGCGGCAAGGGCCGCATCGCCGCGATGAGCGGCGACGAACTGGCCGGGCTGATCCAGGACTACGAGAAGCTGCAGGACACCATCGGCCGCATCTACGCCTATGGCTCGCTGAGCTACGCCGCCGACATGGCCGATCCGCAGGTGGCGCGCTTCTACCAGGATATCCAGGAGAAGCTGAACGCCGTCACCACCCGCCTGCTGTTCGTCGGCCTGGAACTGAACAAGCTGGACGACAAGGCGCTGGAGACGAAACTCGCCCAGTCGAAGAAGCTGAAGCATTACAAGCCCTGGCTCGATGATCTGCGGCTCTATCGCCCCTACCAGCTTTCCGACGAGATTGAGCAGTTGCTGCATGAGAAGCAGGTTTCCGGCGCCGCCGCCTGGAACCGCCTGTTCGACGAGACCATGGCCGGCCTGCGCTTCAAGCTCGGACCTGAGGAACTGACCGCCGAGCAGACGCTGCATCTGCTTTCCGACACCGACCCGGCCAAGCGCCGCCAGGCCGCCAAGGCTTTGGCCAAGGTGTTCAAGCAGAATGTCCGCCTCTTCGCCCTGATCACCAACACGCTGGTGAAGGACAAGGAGATCGAGGACCGCTGGCGCAAATATCCGCTGCCCGAATCCTCGCGGCATCTGTCCAACTGCGTCGAGCCGGAAGTGGTGAACGCCCTGGTCGATGCCGTGACCGCCAGCTATCCCGGCCTGTCGCACCGTTACTACGCGCTGAAAGCCAAGTGGATGGGCAAGCGCCAGCTTGACTGGTGGGACCGCAACGCGCCTCTCCCTGAGGACAAGGACCGCCTGATCCCCTGGGAGGAAGCGCGCGACATCGTGCTCGGCGCCTATGGCCGCTTCTCGCCGAAACTGGCCGATCTCGGCAAGCGTTTCTTCGACAATAACTGGATCGACGCCCCGGCACGGCCGGGCAAGGCCTCGGGCGCGTTTGCGCATCCGACGGTGCCGAGCGCGCATCCCTATCTGCTGGTGAACTATCTCGGCCGCACCCGCGACGTGATGACCCTGGCGCATGAATTGGGCCATGGCGTGCACCAGTTGCTCGCCGCCGAGCAGGGCCCGCTGATGGCCGATACGCCGCTGACCCTGGCCGAGACGGCTTCCGTGTTCGGCGAGCAGCTCACCTTCCGCGCCCTGCTGGCCCAGGCCAAGCCGAAGCAGCGCAAGCTGATGCTGGCCTCCAAGGTGGAGGACATGCTCAACACCGTGGTGCGGCAGACCGCCTTCTACAAGTTCGAGCAGCGCGTGCACAATGCACGGCGCGAGGGCGAGCTGACGCCGGATGCGCTGGGCGATATCTGGCTCGGCGTGCAGCGCGAGAGCTTAGGCCCGGCGCTGAAATTCGACGCCGATTACTCCACGTTTTGGTGCTACATCCCGCATTTCGTGCATTCGCCCTTCTATGTCTACGCCTATGCCTTCGGCGATTGCCTGGTGAACGCGCTCTATGCCCGCTACCAGGATGCCGAGAAGGGTTTCCAGGAGAAGTATTTCGCCATGCTCAAGGCCGGCGGCAGCAAGCGCCACAAGGAATTGCTGGCGCCCTTTGGCCTCGATGCCTCGGATCCCGCCTTCTGGTCCAAGGGGCTCGGCGTGATCGGCGGCTTTATCGACGAGCTTGAAGCCCTTGGTTAAACAGAATGGCTGAGGAAGACACTGCCTTAGGCCGCGCCCGGCGCTATGCCCGTGTCGGCGCTTCGGTTGGCAGCCTTGCCGCCAAGCTCGGCGCCGAGCGAATGCTCGGCGTCAAGCTCGACCGTGGCAAGCATGCGGCGGATCTGCGTGCAGCGCTCGGCGGCCTGAAAGGCCCGCTGATGAAGGTGGCGCAGATCATGTCCACCATTCCGGACGCGCTGCCGAAAGAATATGTGCAGGAACTGACGCAGCTTCAGGCCAATGCCCCGGCGATGGGACCGGCTTTCGTCAAGCGCCGCATGGTTGCTGAACTCGGGCCCGACTGGCAGGCGAAATTCACCCGCTTCGATTTGCAGGCAGCCGCCGCCGCCTCGCTCGGCCAGGTGCATCGCGCGGCGACCAAGCAGCAGGGCAATCTGGCGGCCAAGCTGCAATACCCGGACATGGCGTCCGCCGTGGAAGCCGATCTGAAGCAGTTGAAGCTGATCTTCGGCATCTACAGCCGCATCGATCCGGCCATCGACACCCGCCATATCCATGCCGAGATCGCTGACCGGCTGCGCGAGGAACTGGATTACCAGCGCGAAGCGGCGCATATGCGGCTCTATGCTGCGATGCTGAAAGACGAGCCGCAGGTGCATGTGCCCGACGTGGTGAAACCCTTGAGCACCGGCCGGCTGCTGACCATGACCTGGCTGGAAGGCAAGCCGCTCCTGACCTACAAGGACGCGCCGCAGGAAACGCGCGACACGATTGCCTATAACCTGTTCCGCGCCTGGTATGTGCCGTTCTACCGCTGCGGCGTGATCCATGGCGATCCGCATTTGGGCAATTACACGGTGCGCGACGATCTCGGCATCAACCTGCTGGATTTCGGCTGCGTGCGCATTTTCCCAGCGAAATTCGTCGGCGGCGTGATCGACCTCTACCGCGCCATCTCGACGCAAGATCGCGCGCTGGCGGTGCATGCCTACGAGACCTGGGGCTTTTCGGGCTTGAGCAACGAAGTGATCGACACGCTCAATCTCTGGGCCGAATTCGTCTACGCGCCGCTGCTGGAAGACCGCCCGCGCCGCATCCAGGAAATGGAAGAAAGCGGCATCTATGGCCGCGAAGTAGCCGAGAAGGTGCATGCCGAATTGAAGAAACTCGGCGGCGTGACGCCACCGCGCGAATTCGTGTTCATGGACCGCGCCGCCATCGGCCTCGGCGGCGTGTTCCTGCATCTGAAGGCAGCGATCAACTGGCACCGCCTGTTCCATGACCTGATCGAAGGCTTCGACACCAAGGCACTGGAAAAACGCCAGCAGGCGGCGCTGAAAGCGGCGGGGCTGGAAGCCTAGAACAGTCAGCTTTCCGGTTGACGGCGCCCGCCAGGGGGCGACAATCGGGGCATGATTGGCAGCCTGTCGCTCTATTCGCCGGCCACGCTGCCGGCCTTTGGCGCTGCGCCCCCCGCCCTTGCCACGGCACAGAGCCGGGCCAATGACGGCAGCGCGGTGTGCAGCGCGCTGGATTGCAGCGAACATGGCGCCTTCAACCGCGCCCAGCTTGCGGCGCAGTTTCCCGGCCTGGCCAGCGCGCGCACGGAATCGGCGCGGCAGAACGGCATCGGCCCCGGCGCCGTGACCGCAGCCAGCCCCGGCACTGGCAGCAGCAGCACCGGCAGCAGCGGCACTGGTCGCCTGGCCAGCAACACCCTGCTCACCGCCCAGGAGCAGGCCACGCCCGCCGCCGGCAGCGGCAAGGCGCAGTCGGCTGACCAGCTTTCGGAAGAAGAAAAGGCCCAGGTGGCGAAGCTGAAGGCCATCGACGCCAAGGTGCGGGCGCATGAGCGGGCCCATGCCGCCGTGGGCGGACAATATGCCGGCGCACCGTCCTACAGCTACACGCGCGGCCCTGATGGCCAGATGTATGCCACCAGCGGTGAGGTGAGCATCGACATTTCCCCCGAGAACGACCCGGAAGCGACCCTGCAGAAAGCGGCCCAGGTGGCGGCTGCCGCGCTGGCCCCGGCGGACCCTTCCGGCGCCGACCGCGCCGTGGCCGCCGCCGCCCAGGCCTTGCGGCTGGAAGCCCTGGCGCAGATCCGCGCCGAGAAGAAGGCCGAGCAGGAAGCGCAGCAGGCCGAGGCTGGCACGGCGCCCGCACCTAATCCGGCGCCCGGGCAAAGTCCCGGCGAATCGCCGGCCCGCCGCGCCAGTGCGGCCTACGCCGCGCTGAACGGCCTGATCGGCCGGGTGGCCCAGCAGCAGGGCGGCGCCCTGATCAATGCGTCCGCCTGACGCCGGGGCCTGAGCCCCCTACCGCAGCCGCGAAGGGTTGTAGGACCGGGGGGTAAAAGCGTAGTATCCGGGCGGAAAAACGGCCCGCCCCGGCGTGGGCCATAAACACCGCTCGCAGCAAGAACTAGAGGGAAGCAGCCGATGGCCGAGGAACATAAGCTTGGCACCATGGATATCAGCCAGCACAAGGCCGCCTATAGCGGCTTCATGAAGGCAACCACATGGTCCTGCATCGCCATCGCCATCACGCTGGCGCTGATGGCGAAATTCCTGGTGCACTAAGAGTACCGCAACGGCGCCCCAGCGGCGCCGTTGTCTTATTCACAGTCATTTTGTTCGTACAAAGTCGATCGCGCCGGGCTGCGGTGCGTTCAGGGAGCGATAAGCTATGAAGATAGCGATTCCGAAGGAGCGCCGTCCGGGTGAACGGCGCGCCGCCGCCTCGCCGGATACGGTGAAGAAATTTGCCCAGCTTGGCGCCGAGGTGGTGGTGGAAACCGGCACCGGCGCCGGTGCCGATATCCCCGACAGCCAATTCGCCGAAGCCGGCGCCAAGATCGCGCCCGACGCCAAAAGCGCGCTCGGCGATGCCGACATGGTGCTGAAGGTGCAGCGGCCGATGACCGCCGCCGAAGGCAATGACGAACTGGCTTTGCTCAAAAAAGGCGCCATCCTGGTCGCCGGCCTGGGTGCCCTGCAGCAGCGCGAGCAGGTGAAGGCCTATGCCGCCGCCGGCATCGACGCCTATGCCATGGAACTGATGCCGCGCATCACCCGCGCCCAGTCGATGGATATTCTGTCCTCGCAGTCGAACCTCGCCGGCTACAAGTCGGTGCTGGATGCGGCGGCCGTGTTCGGCCGTGCCTTCCCGATGATGATGACCTCTGCCGGCACCATCGCGCCGGCCCGCGTCTTCATCATGGGCGTCGGCGTTGCCGGCCTGCAGGCGATTGCCACCGCCAAGCGCCTCGGCGCCGTGGTCTCGGCCACCGACGTGCGCCCGGCGACCAAGGAGCAGGTCGAATCCTTGGGCGGCAAGTTCGTCTGGGTCGATGACGAGGAAGCCCGCGCCAGCCAGACCGCTGGCGGCTATGCCAAGGAAATGTCTGCCGAATACAAGGCCAAGCAGGCCGCGCTGATCGCCGAGACGGTGAAGAAGCAGGATATCATCATCACCACGGCGCTGATCCCCGGCCGCCCCGCCCCGGTGCTGGTGACCGAGGAGATGGTGCGCAGCATGAAGCCCGGCTCGGTGATCATCGACCTGGCGGTGGAAGCCGGCGGCAATTGCCCGCTGTCCAGGCCGGACCAGATCGTCGATGTCGATGGCGTCAAGGTCGTCGGCTACACCAACTATCCGAGCCGCGTGCCCGTGGATGCCTCCAACCTGTTCTCGAAGAATCTGTGGAATTTCCTCTCCCCGCATTGGGACAAGGAAAGCAAGAGCTTCAAGTTCAAGGCCGACGACGAGACCGTGACCGGCACCTGCGTCACCCGCGGCGGCGCCGTGGTGCATCCGATGCTGAAAGAGGGGAACTGATCATGGGTGAGATATATTCCTTCTTCTCGCTGCTCACCGTTTTCGTGCTGGCCTGCTTTGTCGGCTATTACGTGGTGTGGAGCGTCACGCCCGCCCTGCACACGCCGCTGATGAGCGTCACCAACGCGATCTCGTCGGTGATCATCGTCGGCGCGCTGATCGCCGCCGGTGCCTCGGCGGTGTTCGATGCCTCCAAGGTTTTCGGCCTGCTCGCCATCGCGCTCGCCGCGGTGAACATCTTCGGCGGCTTCCTTGTCACCCAGCGCATGCTGGCGATGT
>VFQP010001428.1_pt1 | contig 32017 bp, 34 predicted proteins | sample 3512351 | NCBI WGS metagenome assembly VFQP01 (sample SAMN10412372, study PRJNA504923) | tailings metagenome | isolation source: Relicate 1 Philex TSF1 revegetated site | place: Philippines: Tuba, Benguet | collected 2017-08-29
CCATCAAAAAGGTGCTGCAGGACAAGCGGTTCAAGAACCGCGAGCTGCAGATCATGAAGCTGGTGGACCACCCCAACATCGTGCGGCTCAAGCACTGCTTCTACTCGACGACGGAAAAGGACGAGACGTACCTGCACCTGGTGCTCGAGTTCGTGCCAGACACGGTCTACCGCATCAGCAAGCACTACGCCAAGAACAACCAGCGCATGCCCAACATCTTTGTCAAGCTGTACGCGTACCAGATGTGCCGGGCGCTCGGCAACATCCACCGCACCGGCATCTGCCACCGCGACATCAAGCCGCAGGTGGGTGCCAGCACACGCCAGCAACAGGGGAACGCACGTGGGGCGCTGCCATCAGGTAGGCCGCGGCAGGGTGGGTGTCCTGACATTGCTTCGCCGCCTGCCCCCTGCCGCCCCTCCCTCCTTGTTTGTCGCAGAACCTCCTGGTCAACACTGAGACGCACCAGTTGAAGCTGTGCGACTTTGGCAGCGCCAAGGTGCGCCCCGCCGGGCGTGTGGTGCGCTGGCCAGCGCCGCGGGTCTGCAGCGCGGATCGTGGGTGGGCGGGGCTGCAGCTGGCGGCAGCAACAGCAGCACCCCGGAGGCGCAGCAGTGGGGCGGCGACGAGCCACAATGCAAAACGGCAGGGCGCCCACACCCTTTCACACACCATCCAGTGGCCGCAGCCGCGCCACCGGGGGGCCAGCGGCCAACGCAGCGCAGCCCCGCGCATGACCCCTGACCTCACCTCCACGCCCACCCCCCCCACACACACACGCCCAAACACCTGCAGGTGCTGATCAAGGGCGAGCCCAACATCTCGTACATCTGCTCGCGCTACTACCGCGCGCCCGAGCTCATCTTTGGCGCCACCGACTACACCTCTGCGATCGACGTGTGGTCGGTGGGGTGCGTGGTGGCCGAGCTGCTGCTGGGCCAGCCGCTCTTCCCCGGCGAGAGCGGCGTGGACCAGCTGGTGGAGATCATCAAGGTGCTGGGCACGCCCAGCCGCGAGGAGATCCACGCCATGAACCCCAACTACACCGAGTTCAAGTTCCCGCAGATCAAGGCGCACCCCTGGACCAAGGTCTTTTCCAAGCGCATGCCGCCCGACGCCGTCGACCTGGTGCGCACGCGGGGCGGGGACGTCGGGACGGAGGGGAGGGAGGGAGGGAACGAGCGGGGAAGGAAAGGTGGGGAGTGTGGCGCCGGGCGCCAGGTGTCGGCAGGCCGCGCGGTTCCGATGGTGGGCGGCGCGGCAGCCCCTTCCTTGCAGCCGGCGCGTCGCCCGACCGCCGCCGCCTTGGCCGGGGCCCGCCCCGTTGCCGCCCCGCTCCGCAGGTGTCCAAGCTGCTGCAGTACGCGCCGCAGAAGCGCATGACGGCGCACCAGGCCATGACGCACCCCTTCTTTGACGAGCTCCGCGAGCCCGGCACCAAGCTGCCCAACGGTGCGCCTCTCCTCCCGCGCGTCAGCTTTCCCCCCTCCCACCTGCCTGACAGCTGCTCACCTGGCGGGGCAGGTGGCTCCCGGAAGCGCACAAAGGCTCAGCGCGCCTCCTCTCCTTTGACCTTCGTATTGCTCTTCCTCCGCCGCCCCGCAGGCAAGCCGCTGCCGCCGCTCTTCAACTGGCTGCCGGGGGAGATGGACGAGGTGCCCGCCGACGTCATGCGCAAGCTGCAGCCCAAGGCGGCGGCAGCCTAGGCCCTAGTAGGGCGTTGCAGTCGGCGGTTTGAGGGGGGCGCGCGGGCGGCCCCCGGCCACCCTGCAGAAGGCGGGAGGGTGGGGCGCGGCGCGTGCGCTGACCTGCGGCGGGCTGCTTCTGCGCCCCAGGTTTTGCCGCCGGGCGTCCTCGCTCGGGCGGATGCATTAAGCGATGGCCCACGTCGGTGCGCCGCCCGTCCGTGCTGGGATGGGGCGTGCCCTGCGGCCAGATGACGCTGCCATGACTCCTAACGAGACGCAGGCAGGCAGCAGGCAGGGTGGGTGGGGGAGGAAACGCGCAAACGGGCGCTGGAGGCCCTCCCTTTCTCCTGTTGGATCGCGCGCGCATGCGCAGGCACGTGACGCACGGTCGCGGCACTCCTAAGACCTGTTTTTTCGTGTTTGCGTGTGTGTGTGCGCGTGTGTGTGTGTTGTGCGACGCTGCGACGCTCGCATTTGGACTCTCTGCGCCGACCGGCACGCGCGGCGGCGGCGCGAGCGCGCGCACGTGGAAACCGCGCGCCTGTCTGGCAGAGGTGATGATGCATTCGAGCTGTGCGCTGGCGCGAGCGGCGCGCCTGCGCTTATGTGCTGTGTGGGCCGGGGGCTTTTGTGGGGTGAGGGAGACTTGCTTTGGACGGGTGGACCGGACGTGTTGACCTGCTTAGCCTCACCTCACCATGCTGATCCCTCGAGGGCGCTCGGGCACCTCTGCGTGCGCTGCCCCTCGGTCACGCCGCCTCTCTCTCTCGACGCTCCCTCTGCCTCAGGCCAGGGCCGCCCGGTCGGGATCTTGCCCCCCCCCTTGGGCCCCTCTCGCGAGCGCTTCTTCCTGCTTAACGACTCTTGGAGTCCTGCGTGTAATCCAGTGTGAAGCGTGCCGCTGCCGAGGCGCTGCTGAGGCTCCTTTTTGCGTGGCTTGCTGCTGGGTGTCGCGGCGCCGCTTGCAACCACGAAAGGAGATGATTACAGGTCGAGCAGGCTCTTGCCCGGGTGGGCGCCCGGCGTGGGCGCCGGCGGTGAGTGAGCCGACGCGAGCTCGGCAAACCCGTCGAACCCGTCCAGCAATGGCGCCTGCTTGCCGCCACGCTGCTGCTGCTGCTGAGGGCCGCTCCCGTTGGACGCCGCTCTCCCTGCCGGCGTCGCGTTCACGGCCGGCATAGGCGGCAGCGGCAGCTGCTGCGGCTGATGTGACGCTGCTGCGGCGTCCGCCTGATGCTGCTGATGTGACGCTGCCTCGCCGCCTACCACCACCACGGGCGGCTGCAGCTGCCCCCCCGGCGACGCGGGGCCCCCGCCGTCGGCCGCCGCCGCGGGCAGCAGCGGCCGCGTCGACGAGGGCGGCGGCTTGAGCCTCCCGTTGGCCACCACGTCCAGCAGCCCGCCGGACGACTGCGCCGTGAACCTGGGGTTGCTGCCCGACCTGCCAGACGGGCCGGCGGCGTCCCCGCCCGTCAGCTGCGGCCGGTAGAGCCCCGCCGCCGACGAGGACGCGCCCTGGGGCTGCGGCGGCGAGGTGTGCAGCGGCGAGGAGGGCGTGGTGAGCGACGAGGAGGAGGTGGGGGGCGCGCCGGGCGTGAGCGCGCTGGCGGTGCTGCGGCGGCCCAGTGCGCCCGTGAGCTCCGTGACGGCGCTGCGGAGGATGCTGCCCAGCTTGCCCTCGTAAACCTTGTGCCCGTCCTGATAGAAACAGAAAAGCAAGCCAAAAGAAAGGTTTGGCCGCGCGCGACGGCGCTGGTACAAGCGAGAGAGCAGAAGGCGGCGCAGGTCGCACTCACCGGGCCCACGGTGACCGTCACGCCCGTGCTGCCCCGCGCCAAGGCCGGCGGCGGCGCCGACCCCGGCCCCGCGCCCGCCCCTCCCGCGCCCGCCCCCTCCGCGCCCGACGGCGGCTGCATCTGCATGAGGCGCGTCACGTCGGGCTGGCTCTGGCTGGCCGCCGAGAAGCGCGAGGGCAGCAGCGACCCCATGGCCGCCGACACGGTCGCCAGGCGGTGCTGCGCGCTGCTCAGCGGCCCGTCAGACCCGCCGCCGCCGCCTCTCCCCGGCGGCTGCTGCGCGGACGGCGCCGCGCTGCTGCCGCCGCCGCCCTGGTGGTAGGTGGGCGGGTGCGGGCGGCCTGAGGCAGCAGCGTCGGCATACTGCTGTTGGTAGTGAGAGCTGGGCACGGCGAACGAGTGCGCGGTGCGGTCGACGTGCGCGGCGTGGGAGGGCGACGCGCTGCTCGCCGACATGGCGCGAGGGTCGCCTGCGTCCACCACCCACCACACACACGCACACGCACAAGACGGCTCAGGCAAACACAGGAGAGCGCCGTCAGACTTGCGAAAAACCAACTGCGGCGCAGAGAGCGTGCCGTGGGAGGGCGCACCTGCCGCCGCTCGGCTCTCCTGCACCAGGTCCTCGTAGTCGTCGTCGTCGTCGAGGAAAAAGGACGCCGGGTCAATGTGCGGGTGCGCGTCGGCGTGCTGCTGCGCCTGCTGGCCCGACAGACCCGACGAGGGCCCTGCACGCGACGGGGGCGGGCGCGCACGCAGCGGCAGCGAGGCAGACGGCTACGCTCGGTCCCCGCACAGCACAGCACGAGCGCTGGACGCACGCTGCGTGCCCGAAGTGAGCGGGGAGGCGTGCACCAGTCGCAACGCGCCCGCACCGAGCGTGTCGGAGGCCTTCTCGGCGATACGCCGCAGCGCGCTCGCCGCCGCGCCCGCCACGCCCGCCGCCGCGCCCGCCACGCCCGCCGCCGCCTCCATCACCGCCGCGCCCAAGCCGTCCTTGCCGCCCGCACCCGCTGCCCCCAGCCCGCCCGACTGCAGCGGCGCGTCCCTCGCCGGCGCCGAGCCCCCCAGGCCGCCGGCCCCGCCGCCGCCAATGATGGCCGCCTCCTCGCTGTCGCTGCGCCGGTGCCGCCGCATCAGGTTGGCCCACTTGCCCATGATGACGTTGCCGCTGCCACGCGCAGCCCGCAGCTTGGCGAACCGCGCGCGGCGGCGCTCCTGGTACCTGCGTGCCGTGGCGCCGATCGGCCCATCCACCCATAGTCCATCAGGAGCACAGCTGAGCGTGGCGACACAAGCAACGCCTGGAAACGTAGCACGTCTCCCACCAAAGGCGCTAGGTCCGCCAGCGAGCAAGGAAAGCAGCAGGCTGCCGCAGCACGCCGGCAGCTGCTTCCAAGCGCGAGTCAGAGGCTCACGCCCCACCGCACTTCGCCCCCCGCCAGCGCAGGGCAAGTGGCAAGCGGGCAGGCACACTCACAGGTCCACCCGCAGCTCAAAGGGCTCCTCCAGCACGCCATGCGCGCCGCCCGCCGCCGCCGCCGCCGCCGCCTCTAGCCGCTCCTGAACGAACATGGCGTAGAGCTGGCTGCCGCGCAGCTGCGACAGGAAGAGCCGCGCCTTGTCGTTGCGCCTGCACGCACACGCGCACGCGCACATGCACGCACACGCACTCGCTCGTCCCGCCTTCCTCCCTCCCGCCTTCCTCCCTCCAGCAGGGTGGATGCCAGCGTCCTTTCGTTCCACATCCGCAACGCGACACCGCCGCCGGCACAACAGCAGAGCGGCACATGCCCGCAGACCGGAGCGGCGGGTAGCGCACCTCTGGGGGAGAGCACGCCTGCAGCAACACCCAACCCTCCAGAGCGGCACGTCGCTTACCTGTGGGACAGCACGAAGGCCGTGTGCTCAAACACGAACCCCGCCGCCTTGATCACGTGGTCGGCCGGGTTGAGGCCGCCGCCGCCAGCACCGCCGCCAAACGCGCCGTTGTGCGTGCTGCCGCGCCCCAGCGCCGGCCCGCCGTGCCCCGACGCGTCCAGCGCCGACAGGGGCCGCCCAGAGCTGCTCTCCCGGTGCATGCGCGGCGAGTGCAGCGCGCCGCCCAGCGCCGAGCCCCCCGACGCCGTGCCCACCAGCGAGGAGGAGGAGGCCGATGCGGGCAGCGACGACGAGGGCGGCGGGGGCTGCTGCAGCGCCGCCGCCACGTGCGCGGCCCAGCGCGCGTTGAGCTGCGGCGTGTCGGCGTGGATGAAGCGGCGGTAGCCGCCAAAGAGCCGCACGAAAAACTCCTGAAGGATGCCTGCGGCATTCGCGACAATGGCACGGCGACGGCAGCCGGCGGCAGGCAAGCATGTGCGCGTGCGCCCTGCTACGCCCTGCGGCCCGCAAGCAGCTGGTTCACAGCACGGCGGCGCAGCGCACAAGGCACGTACGGCACGAGACTCGCGCTGCGCCCGCCGGCCGCGGCGGTCGACTCACTGGCGATGAGCGGGCTGGTTTCGTGCTCGGTGGGGCTGCGGATGACCTTGTGCACGGCCGTGAGCGCGGCCTCGAGCTGCTCGCGCCAGGGCAGGATGCGCGCGTCGTCGTGCGGCGAGCCGGGCGGCGGCTGGCACGAGTGTATGTCCAGGTCCACCACGCGGATCTCGTCCATGGGGATGGCCGACAGCATGTGCAGCATCTGGCTCTGCAGGCCCACCATGAAGGGCATGGGCGCCGAGAGGTAGTCCTTGAAGGCCTGGGGCAGCATGGGGAGGTAGATGTGGTGCCACCTGCGCCACGGCGGCGGCGCCATAGCGGCACGGCAGGGTCGGTGACGTCGCACGGCAGCTGCCAGTAAGGGCGTGTGGGAAGAGGACTCGTGGGCGCCTCATGGCAGTGCGCTGCGCCGAGGGTGCAGCTCGCAACACGCGGCAGGTGCGCCGCGCCCGCCCAACCCCAAGCGCCACACGCACTTGAAGGGGTAGAGCAGCGCCGACGCCGCCTGCACGGCCGCCGTGACGGTGTCGCGCTGCGAGCTGACGAGGATGATGCGCCGCTCAAGCAGCATGGAGGCCAGCAGCGAGGTGAGCGCGGGCACCGGCACGTCCCACAGCAGGCGCGCCAGCGACACGCCGCAGTTCCACCGCCCGTTGCCGCAGTCGATGGGCACCTGCAGCTCCAGGCACTCCTCGGCGCTGCGCAGGGAGGGCGGGGCATGGCGCACGAGCAACACGGAGCGTGACGCGGGCGTGCGTGGAGGTGACGCGGCGACGCGTCCCCGGCCGCTTGGACGTGCTAGGAGGGGAGCACACCGCGCGCTCTGCTGATCGTGAGCCCCTTGCAGGGCCTGTTGCGGCCCCACCCGTGCAGCAGGGCGCCTCCCGCTCACAAGTTGAGCGGCGCGCCGAGCAGGCGGTGCGGGCTCAGGCCCGTCATGTCCATGGCCTTGGGGAGAGGCACCCTGCGCATGCGGACGTCACACAGACGCCGCCCTCGTTGCCTCCCTTGCCTCCTTTCCTGGCACGCTGGCCGGCTGGCAGCGCGTGCACACTGCCGGCAGGGCTGGCGCTGGCGCTGGCGCTGGCGAGAGAGAGGAGGGGGGGGGGCAGGGGAGTGCCTGCGGCCCCTGACCTGACAATCTCGCTGGGCCTGGGGTTGAGCTCTAGCTGCTTGACCAGGTCCTGCAGGAAGGCGGCGGCGCACGACGAGCTGGGCAGGTGCTTGGGCTCGGACTGCAGCAGGCTGCCCTCGCCGCCCGCGCCGCCGCTGCCGCCGCTGCCGCCGCCCAGCTTGACCATCTGCTCCAGCACCTGAAGCACCTGCGTGCAGCACGCCCGTGCGCACGCAAGGCGGAGGAGGAGTCTTGGCACGAGGACGTGTCACGCTGCGCCCGGCCGGCAGGCAGTGACGCCGGGGCGCGGCGTCCTTGGCACGCGCCTTGAAGTAGAAGGTGGCCCAGGGGTCCTCCGAGACGAGGCACAGGACCTGCGGCAGCTGCGCACGGTGGCCCACCGCCGGCTTTGGCGGCAGGAACTTGCGGCAGAAGCCATGGTAGCGCTTGCCGTCGCCGCCCGTCAGCGTGAACGTGTACTCCTGCAACAAGGAGATGGCAACGCAGAGGCAGGGCCCTCTGCTGCGCCTCCCCGTGCTGCTCTCTGCCGCGCTGATGCACCTTCCGCCTCCCTGTGCGGCACCCAGCCCACCGAGGGCGAGCGGGGCCCGGACGAGAAGCAGCATCACTCCGTGCGCAACATCGACGTATCGTTGGTTGACGCTGCGTCGCGCCTTCCTTCACGAGTTCGAGCGCTGCGACAACCCCGCCGCATCTCGCCCAGCCCCCAAAGCACGCTGCTGTGCTCGGAGTGCTTGGCGAGTTGCGTGCTCGTCACCACATCGTCGACGTCGCAGCTGCTCACCTCGGAGGCCATGAACTCCTTGGGCACGACCGCCTCTGCGCCCAGGGGGAAGCAGAAGGCGATGAGCGACGCCTCGCTGACGCTGAGCTCGTCCGCCTGCTTGCCGCCATAGCTGTGCTTGAGGTAGAGCAGCGGCTTCTTGCCCTCCTTGCTGGGCACGAGCTTGGTGCAGAAGAACGAGAGCACCCGCTCCTCGGCCATCCTCGGAGGAGCGCAGCGCCTCGGCCTCACGCTCCCGGCCGCAACGTGCTGCTCTCACGACGCCCCCATCGGCGTGCTGCTACGCGACGCGCTGGCCCATATCTCCCGCTCGCCGCAGCTCGCGGCGGCGTCGCTCGCGTCGAGCACAGGTGTGGGACGAGGACAGGGAAAGGGGTGAAGGCTCACGATTCGTTTGAAGTATGGGGTAGGCAAGTGAGAATAGCGCGTGAGCAACGCAGCAGGGCTGAGGCGGTCGCATGCAGCGACCGGGCCTGCGGCGGCCCCAACGGCGGCCTCACGCCTTCTTGGCGGCGGCGGGCGGCGCCGGCTCCTCCTCCTTGGGGAGGCAGTGCGCCCAGCCGTGCAGCGGGTCCTTGAAGGCTGACTCGTACGCCCGCAACGCCTTGACGTGCGCGGCGCTGGGGGTGGGCGGGAGGAAGAAGGCGCTGCGGATGAGCATCTTTTGCGTCTCGGACACGTGCGTGGGGAACAGCAGCTCCACCTCGAGGATGAGGTTGCCCCGCCCACCCGTGGGCTTGGGCAAGCCTTCCCCGGGCACCACCTGGCTGTACCCAGGCGTCACGATGTCTGCAATGGGCACGGTGAGCGTCCTGCGCGCACGGACCGCATGCGCAAGTGCGTGCACGAGCCATTGGGGTGAGAGAACAGCGAAGGCGGCGTGACGGCGCCAAGTGAGGCATGCACCCGTTGCCTCTTGCGCGCCCGCGCGTGCGCACCTGTTGTCGAGTGTCTGGATGTCGATGCTGGCGCCCACCAGGGCCTGGTAGAGCGGGAGCGTGACCTTGTGCACCAGGTCAGCGCCTCGCCGCGCAAACCGCTTGTGCGGCAGTGTCTTGAGCACAAACACCACGGGCCCCGGCTCCTTCTTGGGCGTCTTGTTGCCTTCCCTGCGCCGTGCTCGGGGCGTACCAAGAGAGGAAGGACGTCGTGTGCAGGGCCGTCAAGGGCGAGTGCTCCTGCACGACCTGCCGTGTCCGTGGCGCTGGCCCATTCATCGACGAGCTGACCCCTGCAACGCTCACCCCTCAAAGAGGAAGCGCGTGCCGCTGGGCAACCCTGGCTTGACGTCGATGGTGAGCGTGCGGGGCTCTTCAACGTACGTGCCGTCCTCCAGCAGGACCTTGCGCTTGTGCATCACCTTCTTGAGGCACCCGTGGTAGACCTCCTCCAGCGTCAAGTCCACAGTGTACTGCACCACGACCAGCACCCGCAGCAGCAGCGCAAGCGCGTCAGGAACTGCACGCCCCTCTGGCTCACGTAGCCTGCACGCCCCTCTGGCTCACGTAGCCTGCACGCCTGTGGCTGCTGCTCACCACTTTGTTCTTGGCCTTCTTGAGTGGCTCCTGTGTGGTCATGGCCTCGAACTGTGCTGAGATGGCTGCGCACACAACACAATAGGGAGGGAGCGACGACCGCCGCAAGCGTGAGTGATGGCTCAGCGCCGTGCGCTGTGGCTGAGCCTGTCCTTCCCGCCAACGCGTCGCCGCTCACCATCCAGCGCCTCGTACGGGTTGGCCGTGCCGAAGAAGCGCGCAAACACCGCGGTGGGCGTCACGTCAGGGTCAAAGTGGTAGAACCCGCCCTTGACGCCTGCGGGCGGCACGGCACAAACGTACCGATGGCTTGCGCAGGTCGATGCCATGGCGTCACTCCGGCGCTGCACCGCTCCTGCTGCTGCTGCTGCTGCTGCTGCCGCTGCCGCTGCTGCGCTGCGCACCAGCGGCGGCGCTGCGCGCACCTCCTTGCCCGTCGGGGATGCCATCCTTGAGCGCCGCCTCGCCGTAGAGGTCGAGGAAGCCCTTGCGCTTGGCTGCGTGCGTGCACACGAGGCGCGTGCACCCCCACCAGGTGCTCAGACTCTGCCGGTCGACCCCTGCGCTTGCAGCGGCCTAGAGGAACTCCTTTCCCAAACTCACGATCGCTGAGCACGTCGTACGCCTCGCACACGCGCGCAAACTCCTCGGCCGCTGTCGCCTCCTTGTTGATGTCCGGGTGGTACTTGAGCGCCAGGCGCCGGTACCTGCGCCGACGCATCGGCCCAAGCCCACGCCCCTCGCCTTGGCGTGCCGTTGCAGCGACGCGGCGCCGCACGCTGACATATTCTAAGCCTAGCGCAGCCCTGCCACGTTCCCCTGGGGTCCGAGCGCGCTGCGAATTGCTGCTCTCCCCATCTGCACATGGTGAACTCGAGACTACTCACGCCCGCCTGATCTCGAGGTCGTCCGCGCTCCTGCACATGAGCAAGGCGTATGTGAGCATCGTCTGGCGCAGCCGCTGGGACGAGCTTCGGAGCGCTGGCCCCCTGCATCAGGCCGTGAATGCAACGGGCGCGCCGTGCGAGGCCGCCACGCACCTGACCAGGCCCAGGATGTCGTAGTAGTCGAGGCCCCTCGCCTGCACCAGCGTCTCGCTGACCATGTTGCCCCACGGGAGGACCGAGGCGCCCCCGCTCCCCTCCTTCAAGAAGCGCCGGCCGCGCTAGCCTTTCTTGCTGCGGCGAGAAAGAGCCTTGACGAGAGCCTTGCTAGCGGTGCTGCTCGCTGGTGCTCCCTCTCTGCTCGTTTCCGCCGCGCTCGTCCCCGTACCGGGGTCTGCATCACAAACCTCTGCCGCAGGGGCGCGGAGCAGAAGGAAAGGAAACGCCCCAGGGAGATGTTGGTGCTGGGCAGCAGGCAGAGGGACCGCGAGCGCACCAGCCCGTCGCCCTTGCCCCAGAAGAAGCCAGCAGCGCCGCGGCACGCTGCATCCGGGCGCGTTGCACAGCCTCCCGCAGCCCCTGCGGGCGCCAAGCGGTGCGTGCCGTCGCGCGCTGACACTGCCGCAAGCCGCATCAGTGCTCACAGCACTCCCTGCTGTTGGCGCCGACACATGCCGCAGGACGCCTGCGTCGACATCGACCCCTTTCTTGGAGCCAGCATCAGCGACGAGCAGCTCAGCAGAAGCAGGGTCCACGCACGCGCAGCACAAGGCGGATCCCCTTCCTCTCCAGGCACAGGAGGCAGGCGAGCTCCTCAGCGCCGTGCCCAGCGACCCGAGCGTGGCCAGCATGGAAAGCGCCAGCTTGGAGAGCTCGTGCTCAGGGGGGACGGCCGGCGACGACCTGCCCATCAACGGCGTGGACGTGCTGGCGGCGCTCGCCTCGCTGGGCATCAGCGAGCAGGTCCGCATGACGGTGCAGAGCGCCCTCGACCAGCTGGACGCCGTGGCCTCCTCCGCCAGCGCGGCCTGCGGCGTGGACGGAGCTGGCTTCAGCGGCCGCCCTTCCGGGGGCCAGCAGCAGCCAGGCGGCGGCGGCGCTGGCGGCGCGGGCAAGGGCGGGGACCTAGCGACGCGCAAGCGGCTAGAGGAGGTGGAGAAGAAGGTCGCCATGTCGCGGAGCATCATGCGCAAGCTCTACCACCGCAACGTGGAGCTGGAGAAGGAACTGCAGGTGTGGTGGTGCACAGGCTCACCCTCTCGCTGGGGGGCCAGGCGAGCTCTTTGCACACTTGGCCACCCTGCTGCCACTCCCGCGCCTGCTCACACGGCAGGTGCTCAAGGCGAACGGCGGGGCGCCAGTGTCGTTCAGCATCAGCACGGCGGAGCTGCTAGCCAAGCGGCATCAAGCCGCCGCCGGCAGCGGCCATCCTGGGGGGGCGCAGGGCGCCGCCGGCTACGACGCCCTGGTGGCGCAGGCGCTGCACGAGCGCGACGCCACGGTGCTGCAGCTGCAGCAGGCGCTGGACGCGGCGCGGCGGCGGTGCGCGCTGCTGGAGGCGCAACTGGCCGGCGGCGGGAGTGGGGCTGGCGGCGTTGCTGCCCACGCGGCGTCGCCCATGCGCGGCGGGCCTGGCGCCGGGGGGCTCAAGGACGTGCTGGCGCAGTCACAGATGCACTACAACAAGTACAGGCAGATACGCGACGACTACAACCGCCTGCTCAACAAGTGAGTGCCGGTGTCCCAACTCTGGTGGGGAGTGGCTTGGGCAAAGTGCGCCGCGCAGGCAGGGCCATGGCCCTCACAGTTGTTGCTGCACGACATCCCGCGCCGCCGCAGGCGCGCTGGCATGCTGGCGAGCAACAAGGCGGCGTCGCAGGTGGCGCGCACCATGCTGGGCGACGTGCAGGCGCGGCTGCAGCAGGAGATGACGGAGCGGGAGGCCGAGGCGGCGCTCTACAGCGCCAAGCTCTACGAGACGGAGCGGCAAATGTCAGACTGGTGAGGCTCTGACTGTCTGAGTGGGACATGGCGTGACATGACGTGACCCGCACGCATGGTGGACAGACACTTGGGCGGACGCACTCGTGTGCGTGCTGTGCAGGTACGTGGAGCGGCGCATGCTGGAGGAGCACATTGCCCAGCTCAACGCCGAGGTGGCCGAGCGCGACAAGCTGGACAGCGAGATTGAGAGCTGCATGTGCGGGCTGTTTGAGCGGTTGCGACAGCTCGAAGCCGCGAACGAGCAGCTGCGGCAGGCCTCGGGCGTGGCGGCCGGCAGCGAGCCCGCGACGCCCGCATCACCTGGCCCCCCGTGCGCCCTTTGAGACTTGGCTAGCGTAGCGTGTGCAACCCGGTAGTGCAGCAGTTGCACGGCGGCGCGGTGGGCGGGTGATGCAGCGGTCACAGGTGCGGCTGATGGGAAAGGAGCAGGCAAACCGCCTCAGGTGCTCGCGCCGCCGCTGCCTGATGAGCCGGAGGACGCGCCAGGCGCTGAGCCGCCCGCCGCTGCGCCGTCCGAGGGCGCGGGCCGCTGCACGATGATGTCGTCGATGAGGCCCCAGGACTTGGCCTCCTCGGCAGACATGAAGAAGTCGCGGTCCAGCGTGCGCTCTGCGGTGTTAACAGAGGGCGGAGCAGGTGGTGCGCCACCCCCAGGGACGTGCAGCGAGACCGACCAGCCGTCTGGGCAGTGCGCGCCTGTCCCAGGCCCCCAGGGACTGCAGGTCCCTGCTCAGTGACCAGTGGTGCCCTGCTGGGGCGTGGGCTCCGCCCCTTGGTACCGCTCACCCACGACGTCGGCGGGCTTGCCCATGTGCTTGACGTACAGCTGGATGAGCACCTGCTTCATCCGGTTGATCTCCTGGGCCCGAATCATGATGTCGGAGGCCTGGCCCTGCAGTTGAAGCACCCGTGCAGCACCTCGCGGCGCGGCGTTCGGACCTGTGCGCACTGGAGTCCAGGAGAGAGCGCGCCAGCCCCCACGCGAGTGAGTGCCGCACCTCGGCGGCTCCCAGCGGCTGGTGCAGCATGATGCGGGCGTTGGGCAGGCAGCGCCGCTGCCCGGGGTCGCCTGCCGTGAGGAGCAAGGAAGCCATGGACGCCGCCTGGCCCACGCAGAGCGTGCTGATGGGGCAGCGGATGTACTGCGCAGGGCGGCGCAGCGCCACAGCTGCCGGGGTGACGCGCTGCGCCGGTGTGGCTCGCACACCCCACCACACGAGCTCCCGGGGCGATGCGTGCCTGCATCGTGTCGTAGATGGCCAGCCCTGCCGTCACCACGCCCCCCGGCGAGTTTATGTACATGTGCACCTGCGCGGCCCGCGCGACCAAGCACGGCGCGTGCATCCGTGTCTCACGCCCCCCGCTCCACCAAGCGCTTCACGTCATCACGATCGTCCAGCTTGCAGCACGCCGTGCAGATCCCTCCTCTCCCCGCGGGCACCAACAAGCAGGGTTGTTTGGGATGTGGAGATCGCACGCACCGGCTTGTCAGGGTGCTGCGACTCGAGGAAGAGCAGCTGCGCCACGATCAGGCTGCTCATGTGGTCGTCGATGGCGCCGTTCACCAGCACCACTCGTTCCTTGAGGAGCCTACTGAAGATGTCGTAGGCGCGTTCTCCCCGGGAGGTCTGCTCGATGACGATAGGGACGTAGGAGGCAAAGCACCGCTGCTGCTGCTGCTTCGGCTCCTCGTGCTGCTGCTGGATGCACCCCCACCCCACCACGCCTCCTCGGCTCCCCGCTCTCAAGGCGCTCGCCCATCCCTCCGGTGCGTGACGGTGGGCGCCGCTGAGAGCGCAAAACCACGCTCGCTGCAGGGCTCCTCGCATTCCTCTTCTGCTCCTTTGGCGCACGCCTGGGCTCGTGATCAACCCTATGCTTTACCCTGGGACAGGACCACGGCTCAGGAACTCCATGAGCTCGTGGAGCCGGCTCCACGGGTCCAACAGATGCCAAGTGTACAGAGGGAGCAGCGTGAGTGTTCGGGGTCGCCGCGCACCGTTGTTCACGGACGAAGGCGGGGCCCAAGCGAAAAGAGCACTGTTTACGCACGTCGCTCCTCTGCCAAGCTCCAAACAACACACAAATGAATGCGCCCCCACCACCTCTGTCACCAGTCGGTGCACCCTGCGGTCGCGCGCGTCACCCTTGCTACACCCTGCACCCACCCTCGTGTCCCCGAAAAAGAAGTCAAGTGAGGTCCCCCCTGCTCCTGCTCCTGCTCCTCCTCCTTGGCCGTCGCCCGCCCACACCCTCTACTGCTGCTGCTGCTGCAGCAGGGCGGTGCTGCTCCCGTTGAGCGCCGACTGCACCGACTCTGCGTTGCTCGTCGTGCGCGTGTGTCCCCGGTGCCGCAGCCCAAACGCGCTGCTGGGCGCCGGCGCGCTGGGGTACCCCTGCGACAGCCCCATGCCGCCTCCCCGCTGCTGCTGTGCCAGGCTCGGCGTGGACGGCTCCGTGCCCCCCCTGCTCCCCGCCAAGCCCCCCGACACGGGCGCCGGAGGCAGCTGCGAGCCCGCCGCCGCCGCCGCCGCCTCGGCGCCGGCGGCCTCAAAGCTGCTGAAGCGGGTGGCGAGCGCGCCGCTGCCGGGGGGCGGCGCGGGTGGCGGGTGCGCCGCCGCAGAGGGGGCGCGCGCCAGGGCGGGCGTGTCAAACTCCGGGTCGGGGATGAAGTGGGGCGGCTTGAGCGGGATCTCCCGCGACACGTCGATCTGCGACGCAAACGAGCATGCATGCGCGCACACATGCAAAACCACGCGGTCGGCGCCCACGCCTCGTTCGCCTGTGTGCGTCAAGGAACGCCGGCCGGCGGCGCAAGAGTCCAGTGGCGGGCTAGCGCGTCGCGGGCGGCGCACCTTCTTGGCGGTGCGGGGGTCCAGGTGGTTGAGCCGGATGGCACCCAGCAACGTCTCTGGCAGCTCCCACGGGGCCGTGCCCTCGAGCACAAAGCCTGCGGGGCGCGGCGCCATGCACCGGGGGACAGGGTGGGCCTGTCATCTGCTTGCCAGAGATGGCTCAACCAGATGTACAGCTCAACACACAGCTGGCGTCGCGCGAGCGCGACGGGGGCAGCTGCTGCGTGGCGGTCGTGTAAAGGGCAGGGCCATCAACAGCGCAGCTCCTCACACAGCGTGCGCAGCGCGCACCCATGTCGATGACGAGCGACTTGGTGGCGCCGCGCACCAGGCCCGTCACGTACGCCGCCACGTTGTTGGCCGAAATGTCAATGTCCACCTGCACGGTACATGCCACGCACGCCCAGCTCGCGGTGGATTCAGCTCAAACAGCTGGGCGGCGGGGGCTGAGGCGGCCGCCTGCAGCAGCAGCGGCGGCCCGCGCCACGCTCACCTCGATGTACTGCGGCGTCACGTGGTACGTGGTCTTGAGTTGCTGCGGGCGCCATGGGCCGTCATGAGAGCGAGCAGCAGCGCACAGGAAGAGCTTCAGCTGGCGCGCACGAGTCGCCAGGCCCCTTGCCCTCTAGAAGAGCTGAAGGAGGAAAAAAGGGAAGGCGCACCTTGCCCAGGATGACGGGCGTGGTGCCCACCGAGGACTTGATCATCCACGAGCCGTCGGCAATGTGCGGGATGAGCTTGATCATCTTGTTGCGCGTCTCGTCGTCGCCGTGGTAGAACCTGCGCATCACACGCACACACGCCGTGCACAGCACGCACAGCACGCGCTCAGGGCTCGGCACGCCGCCGCCGCCGCCCTGCCCCCCGAACTAGCACGTGCTCTGGCGCCCTCACGCATGCAAGACAACAAAGTCGACCCCTTGCGCTCCCCCTCTGCTTTTCACGTCGCGTCTGGCGCCCTCATGTGCGCAAGACGAAGTCGGCCCTTCCCCTCCCCTGCTCCCCGCGTCAGGCGCCCACTCACTTGTGCATGACAAAGTCAAAGGGCTGCCAGTTGTGCCCCTCCTCCATGGGGTCGCTGGGCGGGTTGGTCAGCACCTTGCCCGGGTGCTGCGCGACGCGGGTGCGGCACACGCATTCACACGAACAACGACAACACACATTCTCTTCCCTCGCTCCAGAGGCCACGCACTCTTATGGCGTTGGAACTCGCCAGTGTGGCATTGGCCCGCCTGGCCCTGCCGGCACAGGTGCCACCAGACCGCTGCCGAGCCCACCGCCAGTGATGGCTCCACCAGATCTCAAGCTCAACAACACACCCGCCTCTCACCTGCTCGGTGGCAAAGGTGGCCACCACGCCCAGCAGCGGGTTGCCGGGGATGACGAGGTTGATGATGACGGCGAACGGCACGCCGCTGCTGCGCACCGACGGGAGGAAGCGCGCCACGTGCTCCACCACGTGCGGGATCTCAATCCAGTCCATGGCGGCAAAGGCAAACTGCGGCGCCAGACAAGAGACGGGAAAAGGGCAAGCACACACGCGGTCGGTGCGGTGCGAAAAGGGAGGGGAGGGCGGAGCCCGCCTCGCCCGCAGCCGGCGAGCGCGGCCCTGGCGCCTCCCTCTGCACCTCGCCTGGAGCTTTGCGGCGGCGCGCACCACGACGGCAAAGGCGCCCTCCCACAATTGTCCCTCGCCTCGTTCCCCCAACACAAAGAGCCGCGCTGCCACTGTGCTCACCTGGACCTTGCCGGCGGGCACCTTTTTCTTGTCCTTGAGGTACGTGGGCCCGCGCACGTTGTACGGCGCGTCGGTGCCCTCGGTGTGGATCGACTCCCAGTACTTGCGCTCCAAGGTCGACAGCGACGCCATGAGCTCGTAGTCCAGCACCGCCAGCGCCGTGGCGCCACCGCCTGGCTCGTCCTCGGCCGTCGGAGGCAGCTGCGACGACCCGCTCACTGCGGCGCCGCCGCCGCGCGCCAGCGCCGCCGCCGACGCGCCGCCGCCGCCGCCCAGCTGCTGCTGCGCGGCGTGCGCGGCGGCGGCGCCGTCGAAGGACGCCGACGCGCTGGAGAGCCGCTCGGCGCTCTCCTCCTCCATGGCGGGCAGCGGGGAGGCGGCGGCGGCGAGGCGGAGCTTGCCCGGCGAGGTGGGGAGGCCCGCAACGGGCGAGAGCAGCAGGCCGTTGGAGTTGACGCGCGCGTTGTGGAGGTGGTCGCTGGGGCCCGAGGGGCCGAAGGCCGAGATGGCGCGCGCGGCGCCCTTGGCCATGGTCATGGAGCGGCGCATGATGCCGGGCGCCGGCTGCGGGCCGGCGGGGTGCTGCTGCGCGTCGGGGCCGCGCGACGTGCCCTGCGCCGTGGGCGCTTGCGCGGTGCAGTCGTGTGAGTTCCGCGCCGCCGGCGCTGGCGAAGAACGGCGGTTGTGGCGGCGCAGGGAGGGGTCAGGTGCGTTGTTGCTCGTCGCACCTGTGGTTGCGCGCTCATCATGTCCTGGGGCTGCACCTTGAAGCGCCTGTACTCGACCTCGTCCCGCACCTGCGGCCCCACATTCGTGCGGCGCATGCATGACGCACGATCCCGTCACTCTTGAGGTTGGCCAGGGGGTGCACGACGCAGCGAGGCGCAACAGCCGAACGCTCGGTGCGTTGCAGTTGACGCAAGCGAGGAGCTCCTGGCCAGAGGGCGCACCAGCATGACGTTCATGAGGATGCGGTCGAGGAAGGCCTCGCGCCAGCCCACCAGGTCGCACAGCACACCCGTCCACGAGTTGGCCGCGATGGCGCCGCCCAGGTCCACCTGAGGGCAGCCCAGAACGCCACGCCACGCGTGCGGCACCAGGCAGTGAGGAAGGCGCGGGTGAGGGACATGTGAGCAAAGGCGTCGTCAGCGTGCCCACCAGTGGGGGATGTGCCCGTGCACCTGTGCACGTGTCTCGGCTCGCACGCCTCTGCGCTGCGGGGCCTCTGATACGCCCGGTAGCTGGGCTCCGACCCCGCCGAGGTGTCAGCAGGTGTGCAAATCCGCCATGCGCACAAACACGCGCACAAACACGCACAGCGCACCTTGACCATGCACGTGATGAGCGACTCGGAGCTGTTGGCCAAACTGTGGTTGTTGAGGCAGCTGATGGTGTAGGCGCCGCTGACCTGGCCCTGCACGGGCCGCCGCCAGATGCTGCGCTGCGTGCTCTGGCCCACCGCCTCCTCCTGGGTCTGCGGACGACGCAGAGATGACGCAGGCACCCGGGGGCACCTCAACTGAACGTCCTAGCCCACGCAATGGTGCGTCGCACGGCTGCACCCTGCCCTGGAGCATCGCGATGGAGCCGACCCGACCCTGCGCGCCCTGCCCTGCGCGCACCTCTCGCGTCTGCAGGTTGTCGCCCGAGGGCGCCGGGCCCAGGTCCATGGAGCACAGCCCGGGCTTGGCCTGGTAGGCGCGGCTGCGCAGCGCCACGTCGTCCGAGCTGTTGAACATCACCACAAAGCACCGGCTCTGCGCGGCACGCGCGCACACGTTGCATCACACTACGTTGCACCACCCTGAGTCTGCTGCAGGGAGCCGCGGCGGCACGCCCGCAACAAGTGCAGGCAAGCGCGCGTGGTGTGTCCTCCTCCACGCGCCGGGCGGCCGGCTGGCAGAGGCGCCGAGGGAGCGGCAGCCGGAGCGCGCACCGCACCTCGTCCGTCTTGCACATGCGCTCGACGACGATCTCTCGCGCCGCGCAGAAGACGCCGGCCCACCCGGGCGCCTCAATGGTGAGCCGCACCAGCTGCGCAACGCCGCCGCCGCACGCGCACGCAACGTCAGCGCGCAGTGAGCGCAGCATGCACAGCATCACAGGACCGGCCGACACCTGTGCGGCTGTCTCTCTGGATGGAGCGAGCGAGCAAGTTGCTGCTTGACGGGCTGCGTTGCTGCCACCAGCGCGCTTACCTCCTTGGTGGTGTCGTCGTCGACCTTTGTGAACTCCAGCACCTCGACCTTGCGGGCGGGGCCCAGGATGGTGGTGTTGGCGCTGCCCTTCATCAAGACGTCCAGCACGCGCTTGGGGCTGCCGTGCACCACCTGCATGTACACGCACGCAGCAAGCACGCAGCAAGCACCCAGCATGCCTGCTTGCTGGCTGCGCTGGCGCAGAAAGCCCACAGCCTTCCCACCCAGAGTGACACAGGAAGCGCCCCCAGCGGCCTGCGGCGGCCTTTATCCAGCGGCAGGCGCGCGCGCGCGCGCACCGCGGACACCATGTACTCGCCGCCGCCCTGCTCCTCGCTGTCGTGGCTGTGCTTGTGGTAGTACACGGATAGGCCGTTCACCTGCGGGGCGACGCCAGCCGCGCTACAGCGAAATGATGGGCCATCCACGCCAAGCAAGCCTCCCTGGGCCTCAGGGCACCCGGCGCTGCACCTGCCTGAGTTCTGCTCTCCTCCCGACGCACCCAACCTAGACGTCACACCCGGCGCACACACCTGCTTGTAGGGCACCCATCGCTCCATGAGCTTGCTCTGCTCCAGCACCGCCCTCCCGCCGCCCGGCCCCGGCGACGAGTACCCGTCGGCCGCCTCCTCCTCGTCGCTGCTCTCGTCCATGGCCGCCAGAAGCGCCAGCTGCTCCGCCTCCTCCTCGCCCGGCGTGCGCAGCGGCGGCACGGGCCGGAAGCCCGCCGAGCCCGACGCCGTGTGCGCCGAGGGCGAGGCGCTGCGCCCGGTCAGCGACTCGGCGTCCGCCTCGTACATGCGCGTCGAGGGCCCGCCTGCGCCAGCGCGCCACGCAGCGACCGCCGTAAGGGGCTGCTCGTGCTTTGGCGGCGGGGAGGCGGTGTCGCAAAGCCACGTTGGGGTCTGCGTCCCCGTGTGTCCACGTGGCCGTCGTCGCCCCTGCTCACCTCCGCCGTTGGTCGCAGAGTCGTACGCGTCCCCCTCCTGCGTGAACGGTCAAGGGCATGCTGTTTCTCCATTGCGCCCAGGGCCGGCAAAGACGCGCCCACACCGCAAGCATCAGCCCGCCCATGTGCCCCCCACCTTGCCGCCGCCGCCCTCGTACACGCTGCCGGCCTTGCTGTTGACCGCCGAGGCAAAGTTCTGCCGGTAAATGTCGGTCGAGGGCGAGGGCGTGAGCATGAGCGCTGCGCCCTTTGAGCTGCTGCGCTTCCCGCTGCTGGCCGAGCTGCGCAGCCCGGCGATGCAGCGGCTCAGGTGGTCGTGCCACGCCTGCGCCTCCTCGAACGACTTGAAGCCGAACTGGAAGCTAGTGTAGCCCTTGGCGGCCCACGAGCGAGGCCAGACCAGCGTGAACATGTACTGCAGGCGGGCGGGCGCTCCAGGAGCAGCGGCGAAGTGTCATCCGGACGCCGTGCGGCGAGCGCCCACTGGTGCTGCTGCTTGTTCTTGCTGCTATGCTGAATCGCCTGCACATTGGCGCTCACCAGCTGCACGTGCTCGCCCTTGCCCTTGAGCGACGCCGTGATGGTCCACGTCTTGCGCGGCCGCACGCACTTGGTGATGGCCTGCTGCGCAATCTCCTGTGCCACGCGCGGCACGAGCTGGCACCGGCGGTCGAGGTACCAGGACTTGCGGTTGTTGGGGTCGTTCTCGTCGTGGAAGGTGTAGAACTTGTTGGCCAGCAGGCGGATGCGCCGCGGCACCACCAGGTCCGAGTTGGACGTGAACTGCAGCGAGCGTGACACGCGGCAAGTCGCGGCAGCACCCCCAGCTGGAGCAGCGCCAGAGTGATCACGTGCTCGCGCCCCTACGGCGCCCAGGCGTGTGTGTAGGCTCCGCGGGAGCCGCGCCAGCCCCCCTGGCAGCGTCAAGCTGCCGCGCTGCGCCGACGCCAGCACCGCTGCGCCGCTCCCCAGCAGGGCACGTCGCTTTACAGGCGGGTGGCGGCCATCTTCTGCGCAGTGTGCGCGACAGGAAGGCCCGCCCCGTGCACCGCGAGCCCCTAGCAAACACCGCAGCGCCACGTGCTCGCACCTTGAAGATGATGGTCGTCGCAATAGCGTCGTCTCCCTGCGGACGGAGGGGGCAAGCGCGAGGGTGAGGCGAAGTCCACGCACCGCGACCAGAGGGCGAGCCAACACAGTGAGTGCTGATGGTGATGGTGTCGCGCATCACCGACGCGTAGGCCTCGCCGCCCTCTGCGCCTCTTGGCGCTGGCGTCCTCCTCTGCCGTGCACCCGTGTTCCTGCACCCCAAGGCTGCAACCCTGCGATGGCCAAGGCTCACCCCTCCGCCTCCGCCTCCATGGCTGGCGTAGGAGTCCATCGTGCTCGTCAGAGCCGAGCAGGGCTCTCGAGCGTGCCTTGGAGAGTGGTGGCCCCGAGGGAGGGCTTGGGATTTGCTCCCAAAACTCACTCCAGACTCCAGGCAGTGGCGGCACGCATCAAGTGACCGCAAACTTGCCCACCATGTCGCTGGCCTTCCTGAGGGAGGCGGGCGTGGGCCTCAAGGCCGAGGTGAGGTGCCCGCGCAGACGTCAGAGGCGGAAAGCTGTGCAGCTTCAGCGATGGCTGCATCGCCGCCTCACGAATCTGAGCACGGTGCAGCTTGCTCAGCCTGGAGGCTCCCCCGCAACCGAGCAAGCTCGCGACTGCCGCCACCACGAGCAGGTGCAAGCCAAGGGGCTGGGCGTGCTGCCCCGCACACTGGGCAAGCTCGCAGCAGAGGTGGCCGGGCTCTTCGGGCTCATCCCTCACGGCGCGCGCTCGGCCCGAGTGGTCAGGTAAGCAAAGGCGTGGCCGCGCCGGCAGCCGCAAGGGGGCCATAGGATGCCTGAGCGCGTGACAGCAGTGTCTCCCCACGTGTGCCGCTGCAGCCAGCTGGTGCGCCTCGACACGTACATCAAGGAGCAGCAGGCCAGCGCCGCCGCCAAGGCGCCCGCTGCCGCCTCGACCAGCACCACGCCGTACGGCGTGCTGCTGCACACCAACCAGCCGTACGGGCCCATGCCTCGCCACGTGCTCGACATCTACGTGCCAGAGCCCATCGCGCGCGCTATGGGCAACCAGGTGCGCACGCGACGCGTCCCCCTCTGCACTCACCGCCGCTTTGTGGCACCCAGCGCACCCATATCCCGCCCCCGTGCACCCTGGGTACGCGCCAGCAGTCCGCTGTGCGCTCCGTGCTGCCAAAGCCGCCTGCGCGAGCCCTGATGCAGTTTCTCCCTGCCCTGCTCGTGAATGACGCGCAGGAGGACCTGGCCTCTGGTGGGCGGCCACGCGCCCTGGCGCCCGTGCTCTTCTTCTGCCACGGCGGGGTGTGGGCCTCGGGCGAGACGTGGCACTACTCGCTCATGGCCACGCGGCTGGCGCAGGCGGGCGTGGTGGTCGTGTGCACCACCTACACGCTCTACCCTGACGCTTTGGTACCCCAGGTAAAGCAGCCAACAGTCCGTGCCACCTGCTTGGCTCTGCAGAGAAGCGTGACGCGTCTTGGTCCGACGGGGACGCCGTGCCGGCTGGCCGCAGATGCGCGAGGAGGTGTCTGCTGCGCTGGGCTGGGTCATGGACCACATCGCGTCCTTTGGAGGCGACCCCACCAACATCACGGCGGCGGGGCACAGCGCCGGCGCGCACCTGGTCGCGCTGGCCCTGTTGCAGCGTGCCGGCCTGCCCTGCGGTGCGTCTTTCCGCCGCCTTGCGGGTCGGACGCCTGTGCCCTAACGCTTTGTGATCACCATGCGCGTTGTCCTGGTGGCGCCGCCCGCAGGGCCCGCCGCCGACCTGTCATCCCTCAGCCTTCACGCGCCGTTCGGCGTGGTGGGCGGCGCGCCCGGGCGCTTGCCCTCCCCGGCGCCGGGCGCCTCCGCGGCCTCCTCCTCTTCCTCCTCGCTTTCCACCACCTCCGCCCTGGACGGCGGCGCGCGCGCGCCGCGGGACGCGCGCCAGCCCCGGCGCTTCGTGGGCCTGGCGGGCGTCTACGACATCGGCAAGCACTGGCGGCACGAGGAGGCGCGCGGCGTCGAGGCGCTGTCCATGATGACGCGCGCCATGGGCGGCTTTGAGCACTTTGCCGCGCTGTCGCCCACCTGCCTGCTCAAGCACCTGGCGGCGCAGCTGGAGGGGGACCGGCATCACGCCGCCAACGCCGCCGCGCAGCAAGAGGGCCCTGGGAGCCTGCTCAGCACGGCCACGCCGCTGGCCTGGGACGGGCCGGCGTCGGACGAAGCGTCGTCGTCCAACGGCAACGGCGACGGAGGTGGCGCGCAGAACGGAGCGCCGGCGCGGGCGCCCGGCCCAGGGCCCAGCTTCTTCCGCTCCTTCAGCCTGCTGGGAGACGCGGTGCCGCAGCGGCTTGCCCCGGGCGGCCTGCCCGCCGCCGGCGGCGGCGGCGGCGGCGGCTGGGGCAGGCGGTCGCCGCGTGGAGGCAACGGGGCCCCTGGGGGCGGGCTGCAGGAGGCGCTGGCGCAGCTGCCGCCCAGCTTCCTGCAGGCTGGCTGCATCGACCACGTGGTGCCCTTCCATGAGAGCACGGAGCTGGCGGCCGCGCTCAGCAGGCGAGCCTTGGGTGTTGGTCGGCGCGCCTGCACCCAGCAGCGCGGCACGATTGCGACTGACTCTGTGGCCGCCTTGCGCTGCCTCCTGCGCAGGTGCGGCGTGCCGACGCGGCTGCTGCTCTACACGCACACCACGCACGCCTGCTTCGTGCTCAAGTGGGCCCCCCGCAGCAGCAGCGCAGAGGCTGCGCCGCCGCCGCCGCCGCCGCCGCCGCGCGACGCCTCGGCCTCGCCACCAGATCCCGCAGGGCTGGTGGTGCAGCAGCAGGCGACGGCAGCGCCGTTCTCTGAGCAGCGCGGCGCCCTGCTCGACCACCACCACCACCACCACCACCACCAGCACCACCAGCATCACGACGCGCCGGACCTGGACGGCATGAGTGACTTCGCCCGGGACCTGCTGCGCATCGTGCAGGGCGCGGCGGACGCAGGCCAGCCTCTGTGCAGCCCTTCTGCGACATTGCCGGCGCGGCAGCGGGCACACGCCTCTGAGCAGGCCCAGCATGGGCCCGCTGTGCTCAGCAGGCTGTGAGGCTCTGTGCGGCAGCAGTGGATGTTTGTGGCACCTTTGCCCATCGTTTTGGAGTCCTGCCCCGTCGAGAGCCATGCACGCGCTTTCGCTTTTCCCGGCACGGCATACCTGAACGGAGGTGGGCGCTCGGGCGGCGAGCTCCCTGCAGTGGCGAGCTTGGCCGGCAGCGGCGTGCATCGGCCTGGGAGGGCCAGATCTAGCGACAGCAGCAGCGGGAAACAGAGGGGTGAGGCTTGGGGTAGGTCGTGCAAGTCGACTTTGGGGCACGCCGCCCTCAATCGGAGCACCTGTGCTGCTCAGCCCCCAAAGCTGCTTCCCACCGCTACAGGCGTATACGTATCCGTCTGCACGCTTGTCTCCCTCCATCCCGCCCTGACCGCCCAGGCCGTATCGTGCCATCTCACTCACGCGCACGCAGAAAGGCGACGTTTTGCTCCACTCCACTTGCGCACAGTCGGCCCAGCTTGGACAGGCGCACATCTAGCAGCCACGCCGTGCGCTGCAGTCCGCCCGCACAAGCAGGTGATGCCACACATGGGCGCGGTGCACGCTGGTGTGATGCGATTGCCACGGCCAGCACGAAAGGCGAGCGACCTGCCCTGGGGCTCACCCACAGGGTATCAAGGCGATCGCTCGTTGGGTGCCCGCGTGTGGACCCTGGCCCTGGGCAGCAGGGTGGTCCTAGGCTGCTCCGGTCCGGAGCGGCTGAGAGAACATCCTTCGCCTGCGGCTCTAGGCAGGCGAAGGACCTGACCTGTGACCGTCGTGTGAATCCTCGGCCAGTCTTGCCCTGCATCTCCCGGGCGGTAAGCGTAGCGAGCGTAGTCCAAAAAGAGAGGTATCCATGTGCGTAGCTCCGCGCGGCGAGCTCGTGCAGCACCACACTGGCCCAGAGGCAGGCGGCGCCTGCCAGGGGTGGAGGCACTGCTCCGCCTGCTACGCTGGTGGAGCAGCGCTGGGTCAGCGCTGCGCCGTCAAGGGCTGCAAGGGGCCAAAGGCGTGACCCGCTCTACTGTGGGAGGTAGACGCCGGGGGCCCCGTCTCGCTGGTCACTCTCGGCAAGCACGGCCACGGGCGGAGCGACCAGGGGGTCAGAGCTCTGGTCCGCGCCGTCCACGTAATGGCAGCCTGTGAAGAGACTCAGGCTTGCTGCCCCCGAGGCCTGCGCCTGCTCCCCGCGCGGTGTTCTCCGGTTGAACGCTGTGCGCTTTTGCCGGACATCCCGCGAAGTCGGACTGGTGCCGGTCACGTCCGGGCCCACTCCGCTGCGTACAGGAACGCGCACTCAACTCAGACATACTGCATACTCTAGTTCTCAGCCCGATTCGGAGTCCTGCCCCGTCGAGGGCCATGCACAAGCTTTCGCTTTTCCCGGCGCGGCATACCTGAACAGAGGTGGGCGCTCGGGCGGCGAGCTCCCTGCAGTGGCGAGCTTGTCCAGCAGCGGCGTGCATTGGCCTGGGAGGGTCAGATCTAGCGACGCAGCAGGTGGGAAACGGAGGGGTGAGGCTCGAGGGGAGCGTCGTGCAAGTCGACCCGCCTCAACCTGCCGCACACCCGCTCACACCCGGCGGCACAACCCCGGAAGCATTGCCCAAGAGCCACACAATTCTACGTCTGCAAGCCAAGATCCGCGATCGTGCCCTGAACGCCCACTGGCTGTATCTCAAGTCTCACTCGCGGCTCGCCACAGCAAGGCGACGTTCTGCTCGCGCTCCGCTTGTGCGCACAGTCAGCGCAGCCTGGCAGACGCACATCGCGAGCAGCGCCAAGGGAGTGCACTGCATACGCTCTCAAGCCACTCGCTCGAGCCTCCGCGGCCGCTCCACGCCTAGATCATCCGACGACGCCCGGGGCTGAGTCGCACGACGGCGCCCAAGACAGGCACGCGAATCGCAGCGCTGAACGGGCGTCCAGACACCAGCGCGCAGTGCAGTCGCCGATGCAGCTGACCCGCGCCTCGTTCGTGCCGATGTGGGGCAGCCGACTGCGATTTGGGCGCGCAGGACGAGCTTCAACTGAAGCCACCCCGGCGCGCTCAGGGAGGCCGGCCCAACATCGCAATGCGTGCACGCAGGCGCCCGCACAGCTGTGAAGCTGGTCGAGCCCCAGGCGCCCTGATCCTCTGCGTACGTGGTTCGCCGGGCGGCGCGCGAGGCGACGTCCGTGTACAGACGCACCACGCCGCCCACGTCAGCGGCGGCGGCAGCAGATATGGAGCACAGCCCCCTGATGCAGCTGGCTGTGGCCGCGTCCCTCGCGGACGCAGCCGACGCAGCGATTGGTGGGCATCGCAAACGGCCGCGATGCGCGATAGAGCCGGCCTCGCCCACGGCTCGGGCGGTGCCCACCGCCATTGAGTTCGAGCCCACCCCCCGGGCCAGCAGCACGCTCAAGAGCACCGCCAGCGACGTGCACAGCACTGGCACCACGCGGCTGGGCGAGAATGGTCTGCGCCTGGCCCAGGCAGCGGATGGCAGCGCCGGCGGCAACGCAGCCGACCTCCGGCACGCCGGCCGCGCCGTTGACGCGTGCGAGCCTCCGCCAGCCAAGCGCCAGCACTCGCCGACGGCTGTTCAGCCTGTCAGCTGCTCACAGCCCAACAACCTGCAGCTGGAGGGCTGCGTGGTGCTCCTGAAGCCTGACGGCACCATGGTGCGGCTGGCGGCGCACGCCAGCGGCCTGGTGCTCAGCAGCATCACGCCCTGCGCCCAGCAGCAGCTGACTCCGACGAGCGCAGGTGAGCCCAGCTGGTGGTGGAGACGTGCGGGTCGTGTTCTTTTCGGTGGGAAGCCTGGCTTCTTCAGCCTGACGCACGGCTCACGCTTCGCCGCTCCGTGCGCAGGACGGCCCACGGCCTCGCCCGCCCACTCCCTGGCGTCGCCGCAGCACCCCCAGCAGCAGCAGCAGCAGCAGCAGCAGCAGGAGGGCGACGTGCCCATGCCTCTGGCGCGCGAGTGCGCCGAGCAGCATAGGGCGATGGCGACCTCGTCCACCTCCTCCACCACGCAGCAGGGCGACGAGAGCAACAGCAGCGGCGCGCAACGCCATGACCCAGTGGGCTGCGACCTGCAGCTCCCGCACGGCGGCCGCGCCGCCAGCGCGACGGCCGCGCGCACGCCGGCCGCCGTCGCCGCCGCCGCTCGCCATGCCTCGGCCCCGGCTGCCTTGGCGCTCGTCGCCGCGCCCCCTCAGCCCTCCACCAGGGCACTGCCGCCGACCATGACACTCAGCGTCCCGCCGGCCCACCTTCAACTTGGCGCCTCGGCGGACAGCCAGCCCCGCCCGGCGCCACGTGCACCGGCCCAGCCCAGGCCTGTCATCGCCGTGCCGCCGCCCGACCACGAAGCTTACGAGCAGCAGCAGCAGCAGGAGCAGGTGGTGCGGCACGCGCCACTGCCGCGGCGCGAGGTGGCCCACACGCACCACCAGCTGCAGCTGCTGCCGCCGCCGTCGCCGCCGCAGCATCTGGCTCGCGCCCAGGCGGCGGCGCGCCTGCACAGCCTGCCGCCCCAGGCGCTCGTGCAGCCCCGCGCTGCGGCGCCGGCCGCCGTCACGGTGCCGGCGGCGCCTCGCACGTACCAGATCCAAGTGGGCGCGCCGGCGGGCGCGCAGCAAGCGCCGCACCTGGCAACCGCTCTCCCGCGCGTGGCCGTGCCCCCCGCCACGCCCGCGTCGCAGCGGCCGGCGACGCCGTCCCTGGGGCAGTGGGTCAAGATGCAGCTGGCCAAGTCCCGGCCCGCCCAGCAGGAGCAGCAGCAGCAGCAGCAGCAGCAGCAGCAGCAGCAGCAGGGGATGGTGGCGCCTGCGGCCCGCTCGGCGGCTCCTGCGGCGGCACCGCGGCCGCACCCGCAGGCCCCTGCGCGCAGCAGCACCGCCATGGCTCCACGCCCGGCGGCGCCCTCCGCGTGGGCTGGGCCGGCTGGGCCACCGGCTGCCGCGCTGCAGGGCGCTGCCCGGCCAGTGGGCAGCGGCGCAGCCGTGCCCCAGCCCCTGCGGGCGCAGGCCGTGCAAGCACCACCACAGCGGCAGCAGCAGCAGCAGCAGCAGCAGCAGCCCGTCTACTGCGCCGTCGTCGACGCGCAGACCGCGGAGCTGCGCCTGGTCAGGCAGGCGGCAGGCCCCGCGCCGCAGCACGGCGCTGCGGCGGCCACCGGCAGGGCGCCAGTGCCGGCGCACGCGCTGGTGACTCTGCCCGACGGCTCCATGGCCGTCCGCGTGGCGGCGCCGCCGCCGGTGCGCAACGTGGTGGCCGCCCCGCGCCCGGCAACGCTGGCGCCGCCGCACCTGCCGCAGCGCGCGGTGCTGGCGCCGCCCCATGCTGCCGCAGCAGCGCCACAGTGGTCGGCGGACGCGGCGGCGGCACGGGCCGCGCAGGGCCACCGGCCCGTCGCCGTGGTGGTGCCAGCAGGGCTGCACCACGCGGACGCGCGGGCGCCGCAGCCGCGCGGCGCGGCGCCCGAGCACGGCTGGATGCCCATCATGCACATCGCGCCGCCGACCGTCGGCGGCGCTGTTTTTGTCCACTCTCTGGGCTGAGAGAGGGACGTGGACGTCAGCGAACACTCGTGTGGCCTTGTTGTTACCAAAGAACTGGACGGAGGCCGGGTCGGTTCCAAGGTGGAACCGGGTCTGTGAGGGGTTCAGGGGCGACGGGACGGGACGGAGCGATGTGGGCGCCTGCGACAGGGCCGCACGCTCAGGCTGCTCATCATGATCAGCGCCTGCGTGGCGCGGGCTTGCCGAGCTCATAATACGTGTGCTGTCGACAACCTGCTCAAATGCATGCCTCTGTGTGCCTTGCCACAATGATGCTTGCCTGGCCCCAGCTGTTTGCGCTCCTGTTGGATGGATGCACTGCGGCGTCGCCGGCCTTGCATGCGCACACGCACTGCGGTCACTGACGACTGCATGCTGCTCGGGGGCATGCGTCTGATTGCCGTCGCTTTAGAGCTTCTCCCCACCGTCGCGCCGCTCCATGGCCAACTCTGCGTCAGACCCTGCGTGCCCCTGTTGTATGTCGTATGAGGCACGCTGCGCGAGCAGCGTGCGGGGGCCGCTCCATGCATGCTTGCATGCTGTGTGTGTGCTGCGCTCGTCGTGCTGTGTGGCCCGCTTTGCTGCGCCTGGAAACGGTGCAAGGAAACTCGCTTTGGAGAGCCTTGCACCGCACCGATCGAGCGAAAGCAAAGCCAGCCCGAGGACGGCGCAAACGCATATCAGCCGCCCCGCCGCAAAGAGCGCACGCCGGCTGCGGCGCATGCGCCCTGGCGGCCAGCCGCCCCCCGCCGCCCTCGCCATCACTCCTCCACGTAGTCGGGGTTCTTGCGCAGGATGACGAGCCCTTCGAGGATGGGGCTGATGGGCAGGTACTTTTCCGTGCCCAGCTCGGCCCGCTCGCCCGCGCTCAAGAGCACCTGCACACGCGCCCCGCGCGCCCACGCCACGGCACGCGCGCACGGCGCCGCTCAGCTCTCCCCGCGCACACCAGCCACCAGCCGCGCGAGCCGCCCCGCCGTCCGCCACCCCCCACCGCACGCGCGCCAGAGCGCCCTCGCGGCCCCGGCTCGGTGTGCGAAGCAACGAGCGAAGCTCGCGCGGCGGCGGCAGCGGCGGCGGCAAGCGCGCGGCGCGCCCGCTCACCGGCGTGTTGTGCGTCTGGAAGCCCGTGATGGTCTTTGGCTTGCCGGCCTGCGCCACCACGTCGACGGCCGTGCCGACTCGGCAGGGCACGGCCAGCAGCTTGCCCTCCTCGTCCAAGGTCATGAACATGCGCGGCTGCATGGCGGTGGCCAGGCAGTAGAGCAGGTGCGGCTGCTTGCCGCCCAGCGTGGTCTTGATGTCGAGCCCCGACACGAGCACCGCCAGCAGGCCCGACAGCGCCATGCCTGCGCAGCCACGGGCGCGCGCGCGCGCGTCGTGGGCAGGCGGGCGAGTGAACGCGTGACGCGCGGCGGCGGCTTCTTCCGGGCAGAGCGCACGCGGCCACCCCCGCGCCTGCCAGAACACGCAGTGACTGGAGGCCGTGCCTTGAGTGGGCATGGGAGGGGGGCCCTCGTGGCAAAAGCAAGCGGGGCGGCGCACCGGAGAGCAGTTGCCGGTCCGTGTGGTAGGGCGAGATGGATAGCAAGCCCTTGCCCATGTGCACGAGCCCTTGCGCCACGCGCACGAGGAAGAGCACCGCCGGCTCTTTGTAGTAGTAGGTGGCCAGCGAGCGGAGCAAGCCCGCCAGGCGCGCGTTGTTGGTGCCTGCGCGGCAAGGGCAGGAGAACACCACCACAACACGCAACGCCGCTGTGACGCCGCCTGCGCACCAACAGCCGCCCGCACGCTGCAGCGCCCCATTCCCGGCGCGATGCGCTCGCTCGCCCCCAGGAGGCCCTAGCACAGCTTGCTCCCCCCACCCCCCCGAAAAAAAGAAAGGGGGGAGCAGCCGAGCGCATGCAGCGGCAGGTGGGGAACTCCCCGCCCCCCCAAAACGAGGGGGGCGGCCCAGCGCGCGGGCGAGAGGGCGGCGCGGCGCGCACCCGCGCCAGTGATACCCAAGTGCACAAGTTCCAGCTGCCCCCTACCACCCCCCGCAAGGGAGCAGCCACGAGCATACCAGGGCGGCGCAGCACGCACCCGCGCCGAGGATGCCCAGGCCCAGCACTGCCGCCTGCGCCACCTCCCCGTCGGCGTCGTGGCTCAGCCGGCTCAGCGTGTCCATGGCCGTCATGTCGGGCGAGCTCACGTTGAGCAGCGCCAGCGCCAGCGGCACGGCGCGTCTGCGCCCAGCACACACGCGTGGTGGCGCGGCAGGGGTTGGAGCGCGCCCTCTCGGCGCCGCTTTGGCCCCACACGAAGCCGTGGTGCGCGCCGCGTGCGAGCCAGGAAAGGACGGTGAAACTCGCGAAACGGGGGTGAGCAGCGGTGGGTGGGGCTGGCGCGTTCACTCCGCCTCACAGGGCAGTTGAGTGCGTGCGGACAGGAAGGTGGGGGGGCAGGAGGGCACGGACTGCTTGTGCAGAGTGCCTCCTTGAGAGCGAGCGCCCTCCTTGTGCGGCTGTTTGAGCGCGCACCTGACGGGCGGGTCGCCGTACTGCAGCAGGTGCTCGAGCGAGCGCATGGCCATGCTGCCGCCCACGGGCTCGGCCATGGCCACCAGCGCCAGGCCCAGCACCGCCGCGCCTTGGTGCACCGCCTGCGCGCACACACAAACGCGCCGCAGCGCCCCGCCCAGCACAGGCGCGCCCGCTCAGCGCGTCAGCGAGACATGGAGAGGTGCCCTGGCCCACACCAGCCCCCGTTTGCTCGCAACCGCCCCGCCGGCACTTATGTCGAGTGTGAGCGTCGCCAGCTGCACCGCGCGTGGCGGCGCGGCGCGTGCGAAAAAAACGGCGCGCGTCTGTCGCTCACCGTCCAGGCCTTGCCCTCCTCCTGCGCCGCCTCAATGTGCTCGCCGCACAGCGCCAGCAGCTGCTGCACCACCAGCACGTTGCCCGTGCCGGCGTAGGCGCACCCCTGAAGCAGCGTCTGCGCGAAGCGCGCCACGTGCTCGTCCAGCGTCTTGCACACCTGCACCCAACACCCACCATCCAGCACCACCACCACCATCACCATCCACCACCACCATCACCACCACCACCATCCACCATCCACCACCACCATCACCATCCACCACCACCATCACCATCCACCACCACCACCACCACAACCACCACGCAAGTCCAGTGAAAGGACAGCCTCCGCGCCGCGCTTCGCCAACCCCTTCCTCCGCATGTTGGCACCGCGGAAACTCGTCCGACAGCCACCCAAAGCTTGGCACGCCGCAGCCCCTGGTGCCAG
>VFQP010001429.1_pt1 | contig 32002 bp, 26 predicted proteins | sample 3512351 | NCBI WGS metagenome assembly VFQP01 (sample SAMN10412372, study PRJNA504923) | tailings metagenome | isolation source: Relicate 1 Philex TSF1 revegetated site | place: Philippines: Tuba, Benguet | collected 2017-08-29
TAAATGCAAATCCATTACCAGTAATCACGGCATCGGGCCCCTTGACATTTTGTGCGGGTGGTTCAGTTGATTTGACTGCCAGTGGTGGAACAGCGTATTTATGGAGTACTGCTGCAACCACTGCGACGATCAGTAATATTGTTTCGAGTGGCACTTATTCAGTTACGGTAACGAATGCTGCAAACTGTTCAGCGGTAACGAATACTATTGTTACAGTTAATGCGAATCCTGTACCCGTGATTACAGCATCAGGCCCCTTGACATTTTGTGCGGGTGCTTCAGTGGATCTAACTGCCGGTGGTGGGGGTACATATTTATGGAGTAATGCTGCTACTACATCTGGCTTGTCAAATATTGTGAGCAGCGGCACCTATTCGGTTAAGGTGACGAATGCATCAGGTTGTTCAGCAGTAACGAGTACAGTTGTTACGGTTAATGCGAATCCTGTACCCGTGATAACGGCATCTGGCCCCTTGACTTTTTGTGCAGGTGGTTCAGTTGATTTGACTGCCAGTGGTGGAACCGGATATTTATGGAGTAATGCTGCAACCACATCTAGCCTGTCAAATATTGTGAGCAGCGGTACCTATTCGGTTACGGTGACGAATGCATCAGGTTGTTCAGCAGTAACAAGTACAGTTGTTACGGTGAATGCTAATCCTGTACCTGTAATTACGGCATCTGGCCCCTTGACTTTTTGTACAGGCGGCTCAGTTAGTTTGACGGCCAGTGGTGGAACCGGATATTTATGGAGTAATGCTGCAACCACCTCTAGCCTGTCAAATATTGTGAGCAGCGGCACCTATTCGGTTACGGTGACGAATGCATCAGGTTGTTCAGCGGTAACAAGTACAGTTGTTACGGTGAATGCAAATCCAGTCCCAGTAATCACGGCGTCGGGCCCCTTGACTTTTTGTGCAGGAGGTTCAGTTGATCTAACTGCCAGTGGCGGAACTGTATATGTATGGAGTAATGCTGCAACCACCTCTAGCCTGTCAAATATTGTAAGTAGTGGCACTTATTCAGTTACGGCGACGAATGCATCAGGTTGTTCAGCAGTAACGAGTACAGTTGTTACAGTAAACGCAAATCCAGTACCAGTAATCACGGCGTCGGGTCCCTTGACATTTTGTGCAGGTGGTTCAGTTAGTCTGACTGCTAGTGGTGGAACGGCTTATTTATGGAGTAATGGGGCTACTTTAGCTACGCTATCCAATCTTACCTCCAGTGGCATCCACTCTGTTACAGTAACTAATGCGGCAAATTGTTCAGCAATAACCAGTGTTGTATTGGATGTTATTCAGTTTACACAAATAAATATCAGGGATCCGGCTCCTGTTTGTTCACCACAAAAAATTGATTTAACAAATCCGGGTATTGTATCAGGACTAACCGCCAGTATGCAGCTGTCTTATTTTCGTGATGCATTAGCAACTACACCTTTAACTGATCCATCGGCTGTTGCAGAGGATGGCGTTTACTATGTAAAGATCACCAATAGGCAAAGTACTTGTTCTGCCATATTTCCGGTCAAAGCGACCATACAGCTTCCGGCTATCGCTTCTATTGAAAATGTTTCTTCTGAGATAACGGTATGTGAAGGATTGGATCAACGATTAACGGCAGCAGCTGCTAGTAGTTATCAGTGGTTTTTAAATGGACAATCTTTAAACAATGAAACTGGCCACAATTTATTGATTACACAATCCGGCACCTATTCTGTCAGAGTGTTTACGTCTTTAGGTTGCGTTAGCGAGTCTAATACAGTGAAAGTACAGCTGATCAGGAAACCAGTACTGTCGTTTTCAGTTGAGGGAGCATGTGTGGGTATGAATAGTAGCTTTATTAATCAATCAGTAACTGATTCAAGGGATGAACTTATTTATACCTGGAATTTTGGTGACGGTACCAGTTTTACAGGCGTAAAAGCCACACATACTTATAATCAGCCTGGACCATATTCAGTAGTATTAACGGGAAAGAGTAAGGTTTGTTCTGCCGAAACCAGCTCTGCACCTTTCAGACATGTTATAACTACTGCTATACCCGGCATAAAATACCCGCAGGTAGAATTATTTGAAGGAGCATCTTTACGTGTTAACGCCAGAAATATTGGGCGTACTTATTCCTGGAGTCCTGTAATAGGTGTGTCTGATCCCGTGTTGTCTTCAGTGCTTCTTACAACTCCTGGCGCTAATCAATATACTATCACTATAACTACATCAGGTGGATGTATAACTACTGATACAGTTGTTGTGAAAGTTGTTAATCAGAGTGATATCTATTTGCCCGATGCCTTCTCTCCGAATAATGATGGGAAGAATGACCGACTATATCCTTTTTTAGTTGGGATAAAAGAGCTCAGGTATTTCAAGGTATTTAACCGGTGGGGTACATTAGTTTTTTCTGCAAAACAGATTAATGAGCAAACCGGGTGGGATGGTAATTATCTAGGATCACAACAGCAGCAGGGTCCCTATACCTGGGTAGCAGAGGCGGTGGGTTTAAATGGCAGTATAATTAAAAAAACAGGATCTGTACTATTGATCAGGTAGCTGGTAAAATTATAAATGTATGCAACTGAAAAAGATCATTACTGTAGTCATGTTATTTTGTTCATGTTATTTAGTGCAAGCACAAGATCCTTATTTCTCTCAATATTTTGGATCTCCGCTTACCTTTAATCCGGCACTAACAGGCTTTTTTGAAGCCAAGCATCGCTTTGCAATTCAATACAGGAGTCAGTGGTCAAGTTTACATGATCCTTATCAAACAGGCGCCGTATCATTCGATTCACGCATCATGGAAAAAAATATTGCCAGTAATGATAAGTGGGGTATTGGTATTCATGCTTTGTACGATCAGGCTGGCAGAGGTATTTATAAAAATAATTTTATTGCCCTATCCACTGCTTTTCATAAAGGGCTTGATGAAGATGGTAAACAATCTATTGGTATTGGATTTCAATTGGCCTATGCCCGGAATAACATTGATTTTGGAAAAGTAAGTTTCGGTAGTCAGTTTAATAACAGTGGTTTTGACCTTTCTATTCCAAGTGGCGAAACGGTTAAAAATAATGCTATTAGTTATGTGGATTTGAACGCGGGAATTCTTTATCAGTTTGCTGATGAATCGGGTAATGTGCTCAATTTGGGCGCTAGCATGTACCATATATTACAACCTCGCCTACAGTTTTTCAGCCAACAGAACCAGTCTCTTAAAAGTCGGTTTACCATACATATGAGTGGAGATTTACGTATTGCTTCAGGTGATCGTATTTTTTTGAGTGGGCATGTTATGCAGCAAGCCCGTAATACACAGCCTGTGGTAGGGGCCGCTTATGGCTGGGGTATCGGTAATGAAGATGCATTCTTGTATACTGGTGCTTTTGCCAGATTGAATGACGCAGTATACCCTTATCTTTCATTCAGAACCAATAGCTATCAGCTAGGATTGAGTTATGATATTACTACTTCATCTCTACAAAATAGTAAAGGCTTTACGAATAGCAGTGAAATCAGTTTTACCTATTTCTTTCGTGGAAATCATACCAAGGCTGTTAAATGTTATCAGTTTTAGCAGGTGTTGAAAGTAATCCCACCCAGGTATCTATGCCTTTTATGCTGTATTGTTGCTGCTGAGTAATCATGGGGGTTAGCCTTTGTATGAAATTAACAGCGATCAAACGTTGTGGTGTGCTTAATACTATTTTTATATTCTTTCTGGTGAGTTTTATGATCAGTTGATATAAATGATCGAGCTCTGCAGGATCATAGTTAACATCGCTTAGCAGGATCATATCATAAGGTAAATATTCTGGCAGATCGTGCCAGTTGAGTACCAAAGTATTTAGTTGTGATATACTATTTTTTTGGGCAGAAATACTGATATATTCCAGTGGCATAGGGAGATAATCAGTACTGGTAATACTTTTGGCAAACCTGGCAGCAATGAGTGATGGTAATCCCAGACCAGCTCCTATTTCCAGTACACGCTGATGTGTGAATAGTTGTCTGTTAGCGCTGATAAATATGGCCAATGCTTCAGCAGCTGGCCAGGATTTTCCCCAGTATGGAAAATTATAGGTTTGTTGCTTGTTCCATGCATCTTTCAGCGCATCATCATCTGGTATGGCGAGCTCAATTTTAATTTCATCTATCTGATAAACCTTGAAGTGGTATGGCAGTAATTCCATTTCAGGAACAAGATAATGCTTGCTTTTTATTTTCTACCATTTTCCTGAAATCGGTAACATGATAGAAAATATGATAAAGCGAGATGTTAGTGAATAGGTATATTCAGGGTTATTTGTGTACCCTCTCCCTGAACCGACTGAATTTGTAATCTCCCCTTCAGCGCCATTGCCCGTTTATGCATATTGCCCAGGCCATTACCATCTGCCTTGTCAATATCAAAACCAATTCCATTATCCTTGAGCATCAGCATCAGTCGTTTATGGTGTATAGCCATGTGCACCTGCGCCTGACTGGCTTTTGAGTATTTGGCAATATTGTTAATGGCTTCTTTGAAAATGAGGAAAAAATCGCGGCGGGCTTCCATGTCAAGTTTGATCTGTTCAACAGCAGGTTCTATCCTGAAGCTAAATTCAATATCTTTTGCTTCCAGTACACTCGTGGCTATTTCACGCATACGGGCAGTGATTTTTTGCATGGAATCATTATCGGGTTTAATGCTCCATACAATATCATCCATTGCTTCCATCATGCGCTGACTATTATCGCTGATCTTACCCAGGTATTCACTGGTGCGTACGATGTCTGAGCTAAGTTTTCCCTTGGCCATGGTGCTCAGGATATTGATGGTGCTCAACGTTGATCCCATATCATCATGCAGGTCGCGTGCTACACGACTGCGCAGGTTCTCAACGGCAAGAATCCTGTTAATGCGCATACGATGCATTAAATATAATATGCCCAGTATGCCTAATCCTATGAGTGTTAGGAACCACCAGCTTTTCCAGTAAGGTTGGGCAATGTGAATATTAATGACCGTAGTTGCTTTTGATCTTGTGCCACCAATATTCTCACAGTATACCTGAAAGCTGTACTTGCCGGGAGGTAATACGGAATAGTTTACCTGTTCAATTCTATCGGCTCTTATCCATTGGTCGCTAATGCCTACCATTCTGTAGTAATAAATCAGCTTATCCTTATTGAGGTAACTAAGCGAAGAAAAGTGAATGCTGAACGTATTCTGGTCGTAGCTAAGCTGTATCGCTGGTTTTTTGAGTAAGGAGTCGATGGGCAGGTAGCTGTTGAATAGTTTGAAATCGGTGATCGTAACATTGGGCGGTTCCTGATCTCTATCGAATAATTCGGGCTGAAAGAACATGAGGGCGTTAGATCCTGCGAACATCACATAGCCTTCGCTGCAGATATAATCTGCCGCTACTGTTTTTTCACCTAATAGGATGCCATCCTTATTGCTGTACGGGGTAATATGGTCGTTGAAGGGATTAAAACGGCAAAGCCCATTATTGGTGATGATCCATAAATGTCCCAGCCTGTCTTTCCTGATCCGTCGTACCGAGTTAGAAGGAAGTCCTTGTTCATAGCTGATGACCCTAACTTTTCCGTTTCTTTTGTTGATCAGATTCAAAGCACCGGCACCATAGGCAATCACGCTGTCATTTAGTTGATCAATGTCGGAACCGGTATTCGCATACAAGCCTTTTTCGTTGTCCTGCTTTTCATAATGTTGCAGTATACGTCCTGAAATGGGATCAAGCGCATACACCCCTAATCCCTGTATACCAGCCCAAAGCCAGCCATCGCTATCAAAGAAGATCTTGAATATGACCGATGGGCCAAAGTCTTTTACTACCCTGAATTTATTGTCTTCAAAAACCACGATCCGCCCTCGCTGCGTAGAGAACCAGATCCGCCCAGCTTTATCTTCTGTAATGTACCGGATAGTTGCTTTATCGAATTCTGGTGCAGCATAATAGCTGCGCTTATTGGTTTCCGGATTATAGCGGGTGAGGTAACCGCTGTTTGCTCCTATCCATACATCGCCGGTTGCTTTTTCCTGGTGCAGGCACCAGGTAAGATATACCCCACGACGCATGTTAATGGTCCAACTGGCAGGAAAGTCTTTGAAGATCTCATAATTTCTGGGTTGGAACCTTTTATCCATCGTCAATACCCCCTGCCCCCAGTTGGCCAGCCAGTAGTCACCATTTTTTAATTCCAGGATATCGGTGAATTCACGGCTGCCATTATTTTCTTTGAAGAGTATATTCTGTACACCATTACCATCATTACCTGGTGGGGAAAAGTAAATGCCTTCATTTGTAGCTACCCAAATGCAATGCTCGCGATCTTCTATCACCTGGTTCACTACTTCATAGTGAATACCCGCAATGCCAAATTGTTCGTTATTATAACTATTGAATTTCTTTTCGCGGGTATTATAGCTGAATAGTTTATCCAGCCCATATACCCATAAACCACTCCTCGGCAATTCAACCATATCTCTGTACTCACCATACCTGATCTTCTTTATGGTGAGTCCAATGGTGTCCCTGGAATACACGGTGCCATTACTATCCAGGCAATGAACCACTTGTGATCCATTGGCCCATGATGGCCACTGATAGATCCAGTAACGGTTTTTCTCATCAATAAAAATATTACTCATAGCTTCCTGCATGCGCAGGTTATTGAGCAAGGGAATGTTGAGCGGATTGTTTCCTTTATGATAGATGCGGCGTTGTTGATAGTCGTATACTACCAGGCCACTATCCGCACAAATCCAGAGATAGTCATTCTTTTTGTCGTAAGAAGAAAAGGGTGTGGCCGTCCAGCCTTTGGGCATGGTAAAGGGTGATCTGTCTTTGAGGAAAGCCTGCTCTTTTTCGTCAAATCCAAATATGCCAACGGGGTGAATAGACAGATAAATATTATTTCTGCTGTCCTTCCAGAGCCTTGGGGTAATGCGGGCGGGTAAGGGTGTATTGTTTTTAATGGGGATGCGCTTGTAGGTAAACTTTCCCGGATCAAAAATGCCTACTTCCCGCATTTCGGGAAAGTAGAGCCAAAGGGTGCCATTCTTTCCCGGAATAATAAATTCTAGGGTGGATATGGGTAGTTTGTCTGTGGCGTTGCGGGTACTCAGGGTAAACGTGATGAATTTATGACCATCAAAACGCTGTAACCCATTGGCCGTTCCGATCCATAGAAAACCTTTTTCATCCTGGTGAATTGCTCTTACATCATTACTCGATAACCCATCATCGCTACCAATACGGGTAAAAGAATAACCTTCCTGAGCGAGGAGATGACCTTGCCAAAGAATAAAGCAGCTTAGCAGTATGTACACACGAAGTGGCACGAAACAAAGCTACTATGTGCCCGGTGGATCGCAAACAGCATATTTATGTGATGGGCCAACTGGCAGGACAAACGGGTATCAGAGCGGACAGTTCTCGTGATAGTTCTCCAGAACGATGGTTTGTCTTTCCATGACAAAATCCTTGTATTGAACCTGTATTTCATCTAATACAGCTTCAATTTCTTCGAGGGTTTTGAGGGTAACGAGTCGGTTTCGGAAATCCCGGATGCCGGGTAACCCTTTCAGGTAGTTGGCATAATGTCTGCGCATTTCATTGATGCCAACAATGGGGCCTTTCCATTCCAGTGATTTACGCAGGTGTTGTCGGCATACTTCAACTCTTTCTGTTACAGTGGGAGGCGTCATTAGCTCGCCGGTTTTCACATAGTGTTTAATTTCCCTGAAAATCCAGGGATAACCAATGGCGGCCCGGCCAATCATGATCCCATCAACCCCATATCGGTTTTTGTATTCAACCGCTTTTTGCGGGCTGTCGATATCTCCATTACCAAAAATGGGGATCTTAATGCGTGGATTGTTCTTTACTTTACCAATCAGCGTCCAGTCGGCTTCACCCTTGTACATTTGAGCACGTGTACGACCATGGATGCTAAGTGCTTTGATGCCCACATCCTGTAATCGTTCAGCAACTTCTTCAATATTCTTACTCTGGTCATCCCAGCCTAAACGGGTCTTTACGGTAACGGGCAAACGGGTGGCTTTTACCACAGCGTCGGTAAGTCGTACCATGAGGTCCAGGTCTTTGAGTACACCTGCACCAGCGCCTTTGCCGGCTACTTTTTTTACCGGACAGCCAAAATTAATATCTAGGATGTCGGGATTGGTCACATCAACGATCTTGGCAGCCATAGCCAAACTATCTTCATCGCCACCAAAGATCTGGATGCCTATCGGGCGCTCATAATCGAAGATGTCGAGTTTTTTCCTGCTCTTGATGGCATCACGGATTAGGCCTTCACTGCTGATGAATTCAGTATACATGAGGTCGGCGCCATTTTCCTTGCACACGATACGAAACGGAGGGTCACTCACATCTTCCATAGGCGCCAGTAATAGCGGAAAATCAGGAAGTTCTATTTGATCGATCTTTACCATTGCTCAACTTTGTACCAACGTTTTTGTTAGAAATGTCCGCCTTAATAGTATAAAAGGTGGTTATTGCACACGACCGGGGTGTTGGTTATTTATCAATCCTCGTATCTTAGTGCGGTTGGTATTTATACCCGGCAAATTTACAAGCTTATTCCTGAACCCATGCAAGAAGCCCATCAAATCAGTTATTTCAAGCATTTAATGTTGTTATTTGGCCTGGTGGTGATGGGGCTCATTATTGGCGGAATCCTATTTCTTTTTGTGGGTACGGCCTGGATGGGGGTTTCAATGGAACAAGTACCGGCAGCCCTTAACCAGCCAGCCAATGCCAACGTATCGAAATTCCTGAATGTTGGTAGTACCCTGTTGGGCTTCTTTATTCCGGCACTTATTTATCAGCGCATCATAGCCCCTGGAAACATATGGAGGGGGCTGGGAATGAAGGGTGCTATTCATAACCGCCAACTATTATTGATATTCCCGATTACACTGGCAGCCATGGTATTGAGCGGCGCGCTGGGAATGCTCAATGAGCAAATTCCCCTTTCCGAATCACTCATGAAACAGGCAAGGGAAATGGAGGAAGCCTACCGTACTACCATGCTCAACATGGCGCAAATGAAAGGTATTCCCGACTTGCTCCTGTCGCTGGTTGTGATGGCATTGGCGCCTGCGATATTCGAAGAAGTATTGTTCAGAGGGGCGCTGCAAACACTTTTCATTCAGTGGACACGTCGTCCCTGGTTGGGAATCGTATTGGCTTCGATCATATTTAGTGCGGTTCACTTCTCTTATTTTGGCTTTTTACCCCGGATGGCTTTGGGCATGGTGCTGGGCTATATTTTCTACTATAGCCAAAACCTTTGGCTCAGTATACTGATGCACTTTTTGAATAACGGATTCATAGTAGTACAACTCTACCTTATTTACAAAGAAGGCAAATCCATGGATGAGGCTATGAATGATAACCTGCCCATTTGGACTGCAGCCATTGTAATACCTATATTGGTGTATCTTTTCTGGCAATACCGTTCATTTGCCAGAACATCTCCTGCTAATGCCTGATGTATGAATAACTGGAATAAGATATTTGCTACCCGACACTACCCACAAGCTATGATCATTAAAGGCATGCTGGAAGAAAACCAGATCCCTGTTCAGGTATTGAATAAGCAGGATAGTAGCTACCCTATGCTGGGGGAAATACAACTCTTTGTTCCCTTTCATTTGTCGGATACAGCCAAACAACTTATCAATGGTGCATTAATGAATTGATCTGCTCCAGATCAATCTTCGAAATGCATAACTTCGGGCAATGGCATTCAATGTTCAAACCTTTCGAACCAGGGCTACCACAGCCGTTGTATTCGTTGCCGTTATGCTGGCCGGACTCCTATGGAGCCATTGGAGTTTTTTATTGCTATTCGTGATCATACATGCAGGTTGCTGGTATGAATACCAGCAACTTATTGCTAAGATTCATCCGCCCTATCGGCATATTTCAAAAATACATCTTTATGGCGCGGTGCTGGCTGGAACGGGCTTGATGTGCTGGATGACCAATGAGCAATTTGAGATCAATGATGTATTGCTAAGTGAAATTGGCTTTCAGGTATTGATCATATCACTCCTGGTACTCCTTATCATCAAACTACTGAAATGGCGCAAACCCGATACTACCATATTGGGCTACACCCTGCTGGGCTTATTGTATATCTCCGTTTCCTGGTCACTCCTTATACGCATGTATGGCTATTTTGATGAGATGAGTGAAGTGGGAAAGGGCTGGTTATTACCCGTGATCATCATTGCCAGTATCTGGATTAATGATACCATGGCCTATATCGTAGGGTCCTTCATTGGTAAAACACCTTTTTCACCCATATCACCCAAAAAAACATGGGAAGGTACCATTGGCGGTGCCATACTGGCGGTTGTGGCCGTTACTGTTGGTGGTATTTATCTGTTGAACTTACCCTGGTTATCTGTCGCAGTGATCCCTACCGTATCGGCCGTTATGGGTACTGTGGGCGACCTGCTGGAAAGCAAGCTGAAAAGAATGGCAGGGGTAAAGGATAGCGGTCACTTTATGCCCGGACATGGCGGCTTTCTTGACCGCTTCGACTCCTTACTATTGGCTGTACCCTTTGTTTGGCTGGCATTATATTGCCTTGGTCAATTCAGTTGACCACCACACATCATTGACCTTTCTTCAAGTTTAGCGATGAATGGCTACATTTGTGATTCAATAGTACAAACATGACCATTCACCGCGAAGGTTTTCAAACCATAGGGATCAGTGCCCTGATATTCGGACTGCTCAATGTGGCTTCCTTTTCTTTTCTGGGTACATCCATGACCTGGCTGGCCATTGCCATTTTTCTGATTACCTTATTTCTTTTGCTCTTTATTATTTCCTTCTTCCGTATACCCAACCGCCAACTCACCATCAACGAAAAGCAAATTATTTGTCCGGCCGATGGTAAAGTAGTAGTGATCGAAGAAACGGTTGATGAAGAATATTTTAAAGACAAACGTTTACAAGTGAGCATCTTCATGAGTCCCGCCAATGTACACGTGAACAGAAACCCCATGGATGGCGAAGTGATCTATAACCAATACCATAAAGGCAAGTACCTGGTAGCCTGGCATCCCAAGTCATCAACCGAGAATGAGCGCTGGAGTGTAGTGGTAAAAAATAATTATGGCACCATTCTATACAAACAAATCGCAGGAGCATTGGCCAAAAGAATCTGTAACTATACTGCTGTTGGTCAGCAGGTAAAACAGTGCGATGAGTATGGCTTCATTAAGTTTGGTAGCCGCGTTGATATTCTGCTGCCCGTAGGCACTAAAGTGAACGTGGCAATGAACCAGGTAGTGAAGGGCGGTGTAACTGTGCTGGCTACCTGGGAATAACCGGTATCAATACCGCTGAAGAATTCCAGTACATATCTGTTCATGTCAATTTTGTAGTGTTATGATCACGATTGATATCAATGCTTTACCGGTAATGGAGCGACAGCATTGGCTGCAACATGCCATAGCCCCAAGGCCTATTTGCTTTGCCAGTACCATTGATGCGCAGGGACAGGTAAACCTGAGCCCCTTCAGCTTCTTCAATATGTTTTCTACCCAGCCACCCATTGTTATTTTTTCCCCCTCACGCCGTGGCAGGGATAATACCACCAAACATACCCTCGAAAATGTGCTGCAAGTACCCGAATGTGTGATCAGTATTGTGGATTATGATATGGTGCAACAAATGAGTTTATCCAGTTGCGAATACCCCAAAGGAACTAATGAATTCATCAAAGCAGGATTGACGGCCTTACCTGCTACCAGGCTTCAACCACCACTCGTAAAAGAAGCCAAGATCAATTTGGAATGCCGGGTGAATGAAGTGAAGAGTTTGGGTAATGAGGGAGGTGCAGGACAACTGGTAATTGCAGAAGTATTATTGATGCATGTAGATGAAAGTATACTTGGTGCAGATGGTAAAATTGATCAGCAAAAGATGCACCATGTTGCCCGCCTTGGTGGAGATTGGTATTGTAAGGTAGATGCGCAGAATCTCTTTAAAGTACCCAAGCCTAATACACAATTGGGTATCGGCATCGATCAGTTACCCGATGCTATTCGCAATAGCCGCATACTCACCGGTAATGACCTGGGTATGCTTGCCAATGTACATGAAATGCCAGCAATCGATCCTGCTTTCAGTGATGATAAGGTCAAGAATATCTTTCAGTATTATGCGGTAAGTCCTGTTGAAATGGAACAGGAATTGCATAAATATGCTGCGATCCTGTTACAGCAGGGTGATGTGGCTAAAGCCTGGCAGGTATTACTGTGTAACTAAGATCAAAACAGCGCCAGCAGATCTTCTTCTGTTAATAATCCTTTCTCTTCTTGTAAGGGCTGAATAGACCGGCCTTTTTCTATCACTTGCTGCACAATATCATAAGTGCTTTGCGCGAGTGTAAGTGGCTTTGTCTTTGCATTATTCAGCCATTCACGAATATGCTGTTCCATATTATGGTTCAATTTGGGGATAATGGTAACCCCGAATTCGCGCAGTGCTGCTGCATTACATAACTGCTCGTATTGCCCCCTGATAGGTAAACATAAAACCTGTTTGCCCAGGTATAGTGCCTCGGCAGGTGTTTCAAAGCCGGCACCGGTAATTACACCCTGACAGCCAATCAGTGATTGGGTAAACCCTTCATTGCTGATGGGGATGAGGGTAATATGTCCTAAGCGGGTAGGAACTTTCACTTTCTTTGAAAAGAGTTCAAACCGGATATCCCTGATTTGTTGTAATGCCTGTATAACTACTTCGTCACTGTAATGTGAGAGGTAAACGGTTATATGTCCCTGATTGATGGGATTGGCCGTAACAATCTCCTGTTTAAGAATAGGATAGTAAATAAAGGAGTCGTAGGATTGGAAGTGAAGACCGAAATAAGCTGATGCGGGTGCATAGTTTCGCAATACCCATTCACCAATCGGATCAAAACCCTGGTGCCGGGGGGTATGTTTACTTTGAAAGCTCGCCTGATGACCAAATCCTATACTCTTTACTTTTTTCATGGAGCAGGCGAGGGAGGTAATGCTCTCAAAATCATTTAAGATGATGTCATAGCGTTCAACAGGCAGTGCTTTGGCTTCCTGCCATACGCGTTTTACATTCAGTTCCTTCCACATGCGGCGATAATCAAGTCCACCGGTTCTTCCATAAAACAGACTTAGTCCCTCACTCCTGTAAGCTACGGGAAGTTGTGCTGCCAGGTGGCTGTTACTGCCACTCAGAAACACATCTACCTTTCCATATTGTTCCAGATAGGGCATCAGGGTCATGGCACGGCTAATATGTCCGTTGCCTGTGGCCTGAACAGCGTACAAGATTTTTAAGCTCATGGTTGAATGGCTAAGGAGTGAATAAATAGGGCAATCTCATCGGTCACCACATTGAGTTGGGGTAGCTTTTTCTCCATCGTGATCACCGGTGTGCTGCTGGTGATGAAATCCTTTTCCTGGTATTGGAAGATCTGCCATTCATTGTGCTGGTATTCCAGTGCCGTCAGGTTTTCGATCCAGTCGCCGCTATTGAGATAGGTAACAGATCCTTCCTTGGTATTGATCACCCTTTTCTGCGGCTGGTGAATATGTCCGCAGATCACATAGTCGTATTTCTTTTCTATGGCCAGTTCGGCAGCAGTTTGTTCAAAATCACCGATCCAGGATACCGCTTTCTTCACGCTGTTCTTCACCTTCTTGCTGAAACTCATCTTTTCCTTCCCCATTAATTTAAGACAACGATTAATCAGGCTATTGATCAGAATGAGCAAATCGTATCCATGTCCGCCCAGCTTGGCCAGCAGTTTGGCGCTGCCCTTGGTAGTGGCATCGAATACATCACCATGAAAGATCCAGGTCATTTTGCCATTGATTTCCATCACCAGTTTATCGGTGATTTGAAAGAGTCCCATTTGCATATCAGAGTATCTGCGAAGGGCTTCATCGTGGTTGCCGGTGATATAAATTACGCGGGTGCCCTGACTAATGAGTTGCAATATCTCCTTAATCACCTGCATGTGGGCGAGGGGGAAATAGCGTTTATTGAATTGCCAGATATCGATGATATCGCCATTCAATACCAGTATACGGGGTTGAATACTTTTGAGGTAGTTGAGTATTTCGCGGGCATGGCAACCATAAGTACCCAAATGAAGGTCACTCATGACTACAACTTCAACCGAACGTCTTTCCATACAACAGGAGGTTTAGCAAAACTGCCTTTGTTGTATGATGGGAATGTTAGGAGGGAATGAAGAAATTGTTATGCCTTACAGATCGCCAAGCTGTGGGCGCAGTACAATATCTTCTACCACCGCCATAGGCGATAAATGCGCTGCGGCGAAAACCATTTGGGCCACATCATTAGGCTCCATGATGCGGTTGGGGTCAATATCCACCCCATCCCAACTGGCAGTAAGAACGGCTCCGGGATATACAGCGGTAACTTTGATGCCATGGGGTTTCATTTCTTCACGAAGGTTTCGGCTAAACCCAGCCAACGCATATTTGCTGATGCTATAACTGCCTCCATTGCTATAGGCATTGAGTGAGGCAATAGAGCAGATGTTGAAAATATGTCCGCTCCTGCGCGCCATCATACCAGGCAATAAAGCCCTACTTACATGATAGGCACTAAACAGGTTATGCTGAATCATAGATTCAAGCGTGCCTTCTGCTTCTTCATGAATACTGCCGGGCACGAAGTAGCCAGCATTGTTCACTACAATATCCGGCACCCCTTTCTCTAATACCCAGGCGGCAAAGTCTTTTACTTCCTGCACATTGCCCATATCGGTAGGCTTACCATGAATGGTGGCTTGCGGATAACTGCTTTGTAATTCTTCTATACACTGGTACAAGGTTTGGGCACCACGGCTACACAAAAACAACTCATAGCCGGCTTTGGCAAATACTTCGGCAATGGCCTTGCCTATCCCTTTTGAGGCACCTGTAATGACAACTTTCATAAAGCAATATTATCTGTGATAAAAGAAGTTATGCGAAGTAAACAATTAATCCCAACTCCAGTTCACCTTCGTGCCTCCCTTTGTGTACTTTGTGTCCTTTGTGGTTTCAATTTTCTTTGACGTTTAGCGACCCTGCAGATAATGCAGGCAGATTTGAAACCACAAAGGACACAAAGTACACAAAGGGAGGCACAAAGGGTGGTATATTTGGGCATTATGGCGTATCAACATCTTTTCTTTGATCTGGATCATACTTTATGGGATTTTGAATTGAATGCAAAGGCAACCCTTCAGGATCTTTATATCAAATACACGTTGAAGGATAAGGGTATTCAGGATTTTGAAGCGTTCTTCAACAGGTATAGCTACCACAATGAACGACTCTGGGACCGCTATACTAAGGGCTTTATCCGACAGGATGAACTTCGCTGGAAGCGGGTATGGCTGGCACTACTGGATCATAAACTGGCTGATGAAAGTTTGGCCCGGGCCATATCGGTCGATTTTCTGGAACTGCTACCTACTAAAACGGCTGTATTTCCCTATACTTTTGAAATACTCGACTATTTGCAAGGCAAGAACTATCAGTTGCACCTTGTGACCAATGGTTTTGAACAGGTACAACAACGCAAAATTGAAAATTCAGGACTCAAGCCCTATTTCGCCCACATGATCACATCTGAAGCCAGTAATAGCCTGAAGCCCCAGAAGGAAATCTTCGACTATGCTTTCCAGCTTACCGGCGCCGCCCCTGAACACAGTATCATGATTGGTGATAACCAGGATGCCGATATTCAGGGAGGGATCAATGCGGGTATGGATACCATTTTCGTCAATCATTTGCAGGTAGCAGCTACCGTAAAAAGCACACATATGATTACCCATTTGCAGGAATTGGAAGCCATCTTATAGTGAATAGATTTTAACAGAAGCTTTCTTCGATTCTCTGTATATTTATTCAGAAATCTAAACTTAGAACAACATGAAAAAATTAATTGTACTCTCTTTATCAGCCGTGTTGCTGGCAGGAACAAGTTTTGCCACCGACCATAAACATGAAGGAAAGAAATGCGCGCAGGCGAAGGAATGTAAAAAAGAAGAAAAAGATTGTTGCAGTAGCAAGGAAACAAAGAAAACTGCATCTACAAAAGATACGAAAAAGACTGTTAAGAAGGCTGTTAAGGCCTGATGACCGGTTTGTACCTGCGTACAAGCGGTAAGAAAAAAGCGGTAGTCATCACTACCGCTTTTTTTATGTGTATCGGCACAATCAACTATTTCTTACGGGCAAGAATGGAGAAGTCTGTATCTTCTTTTACAATCGTATTCTCCAGTGTACCCAGGCCATCTATTTCCATGGTAACAATATCACCTGGCTGCAACCATTGTTCGGTATAATTGGGGTCATTGAGTTTGCCGGTTCCATTCAGTTCGAGGAAGCAACCTGTTCCCACAGTGCCACTGCCAATTACATCACCTGCTTGTAGTTGTACACCATAGGCACAACGTTCAATGATTTCTGCAAAGGTCCAATCCATATCACCTACATTTCCTTCACTTACCTGTACACCATTCACCCAGCATTTCATACCCAGGTTCCAGTTTTTGCCGGTATGTCCTTCTTTGGCTGGAATTTCACGATCTGTGAGCTCATCGAGTGTAACGAGGCAGGGGCCAATTACAGTTGAGAAATCCTTTCCTTTGGCGGGGCCGAGGTTGAGCAACATTTCTTCCATTTGTAAACGGCGTGCACTCATATCATTCATGATCATGAGGCCACCAATATATTGGTCGGCTTCTTCGGCAGGAATATTCTTTCCGCTTTTACAAATAACAATAGCGGCTTCCAGTTCAAAGTCGAGCTTCTCGAAATGATCGGGCATACAATGTATGGGGCCGGGTCCCTGAATACTATGGTGATTGGTAAAGTAGAAAATAGGATACTGATCGAACTCCGGTATCATATCTACCTTACGATTACGCCTGGCTGCTGCCACGTGCTGACGAAAAGCGTAGCCATCTCTGCAGGAAGTAGGGAAGGGTACGGGTGCGAGCAAATGTAAACCTTGTATGGGCTGCCCCTTATCGGCAGATACTTTTCCATTCTTAATGGCCTCATTCACCTGCTGTGCTATGGGGAACATATCTTCCCAATAATGCAGAAATAAGCCCATGCTGCCCGCAAGTTCAGGGTGCAGCATGTCGCAATCATAGATATGATCATCTACCCAAAAAGCGAGCTGATCGCGTCCATCGGGAGTGAGGTAGGAAACAAGTTTCATATGCGCGTGTTTTGTGCGGCGAAATTAGGGTAAAAAATGGGGTATGTATATGGTATCTTTAAACCCCTTAAACAACTACGTATGAAACGACTGCTGCTGCTTGTACTGGTAGTATTGATTTTGTTGGTGATGGCTTTCAAACCTTTTGAAACCAATACACAACAATGGATCAGGATTAATCAGCTGGGGTACACACCACAGGGTATAAAAGTAGCAGTATGGTGCAGCAAGGAAAATGATGTACCCGAAAAGGCCGAACTGGTTGATGAAGCTACCGGAAAAATAGTCATGATCATTCCTTCTCTGAAGTCATATGGTGTTTATGGACCATTCACACAAACCACTCGCATCAACTTTAGTAAATACCAGCAACCCGGTCGTTATTTTCTGCGGGCAGGTAAAGCCGTGTCGCCTGTTTTTACCATCGGAAAAGATGTATATAAAGGCAGTGCCGATTTTTGTTTGCGGTATATGCGCCAGCAACGAAGCGGATTCAACCCTTACCTGAAAGACAGTTGTCATCGTCATGATGGCTATACTTTATATGGCCCCATGCCCGATAGTACATTCATGCCGGTAACAGGCGGTTGGCATGATGCCAGTGATTATCTGCAGTATGTAACAACAACGGCCAATGCTACCTGGCATTTATTGTCGGCCTATCAAGAATATGGAGAAGTATTTGGTGATGAGCACCAGGCCAGCGGACTGGATGGCAAGAATAAAGTGGCCGATGTATTGGATGAAGCGTACTGGGGTTTACAGTGGCTCATGAAAATGAATCCATCTGATTCCATTATGTTTAATCAGTTGGGCGACGATCGGGATCATGTGAAGATGCGCATTCCGGCAGAAGATACCAATTACTATGGCAGGGGCTTTGAAAGGCCCGTGTATTTTGTATCGGGAAAGCCACAGGTGAGGGGCAAGTTTATGAATGCCACTACTGGTGCGGCTTCTACGGCAGGTAAATATGCCAGTACTTTTGCCAAAGCCGCTGTGATCTATCAAAAACAGCCGGCCTTATCAACAACCTTCGCGAAGAAATCTGTGGCAGCGTATCACTACGGACAAAGAATGCCGGGTGTAGCGCAAACGGCTTCGGTAAAATCGCCTTATATCTATGCAGAAGGGAATTGGGTAGATGATATGGAACTGGCAGCCGCCGGTATGATAGAAATGAAACGGGGGGATCAGCAGAAACTGTTGCAGGAAGCGTTTCAATATGCACGCAAAGAACCCATCACCCCCTGGTTGGGTAAGGATACGGCACATCATTACGAGTGGTATCCTTTTATTAACCTGGGTCACAAACAGTTGGCGGGTCTTGAACAGTTGCCCGCTGTACAGCAGGATAGTTTGCTCAGCTTTTATCAGCAGGGTATTGAGGCGGTATGGAATAAGGCCAAACAAAATGCTTTTTATCGGGGTGTGCCCTTTATTTGGTGTAGTAATAACCTCACAGTTTCATTTGCGATTCAATGTATCTGGTACCGGCAACTAACAGGGGATGATTCTTTTACTGAGCTGGAACAGGCCAATATAGATTGGTTATTTGGTTGTAATCCCTGGGGAACCAGTATGGTCTATGGCTTACCGTCCTGGGGCGATACACCGGTTGATCCACATTCGGCCTTTACCCACTTAAAGAAATATCCTATTGATGGCGGACTGGTAGATGGCCCTGTGTATACGAATATTTATAATGGACTCATCGGTATTCAACTCAATGAACCCGATGAATATGAAGCGTTCCAAAGCAAGCTGGCAGTTTATCATGATGATTATGGCGATTATAGTACCAATGAACCAACCATGGATGGTACGGCTTCGCTCATCTATTTATTGGCTTCCCGCGAATGGGAATCGGCCAGGGAAAAAAAGCGAACAGCATTTCATGAGCAATGGATGCAGGGGGCATTGGTAAGAAAGGATAGTACGGCGAAGAAGATCTACCTCGTATTTACCGGAGATGAGTTTGGAGAAGGCCTGCAAACTATTTATAACAGTTTGGAAAAGCATCGCGTGAAAGGATCTTTTTACCTGACCGGCAGGTTTTATAGGAACAAAACCTATCAACCCCTGCTACGAAAGTTGCAACAGCAGGGTCATTATCTGGGGGCACATTCCGATGCGCATTTATTATACAATGACTGGAATGATCGGAAAAAGACCCTTGTAACCAGAGACTCGGCTATTAGCGATTACCGAAGGAACCTTGCAGCTATGAAAGCTGCGGGACTTAGCATTAGTAAGCAACCATCATTTATTCCACCCTATGAATGGTGGAATAGTGAAGTGGCGCAATGGTTTCGAACAGAGAAAGTATCGTTGGTAAGCTTTACACCAGGCACAGGTACCAATGCAGACTATACATGGCCAGAAATGGGTGCTGCATTCAGGAGTACAGAAAGGATCCTGCAAAACTTATATTCGTATGAATCTGCAAGAGGATTGAATGGCACGATCCTCCTCATACATGCAGGTACCGACCCAAAGCGAAAAGACAAACTCTACGATCAACTCGATACACTTATCAGCACCCTCACCCAAAAAGGCTACAGCTTCCACCCCTAACCCTTTGTGCTATCCTTTGTGTCCTTGGTGTCCTTTGTGGTTTGAATTTTCTTGCGCTTTCAGCAAGCCTGCAGATAATGCAAGCAGATTTGAAACCACAAAGGACACCAAGGACACAAAGGATAGCACAAAGGGTTACCATTTTTCGTCATCAGGGATGGTACCGGATGGTTTGAATTGGGCACGGCTCGCTTTTTTCTGCGCCTCCCGTTCCAGGATCAAACCGGTAATAAGGTGCCCCGCCAGCTCATTCGGCTGGTCTTGTAAAACATCCCGCAATTTCTTCTCCGAAATATCCAGCCGGTATAATAACTGCACCAGTTGCTGAAAGTCATTGACGATCAACTCATTGATCGCTTTTTCCAGCTCCTGAGCGGTCATTTTGGGTATTTGGGTAATATCAAATATGCTCAAAATGTTAAATTTTTTGTACTAAATGTAAAATATACTTTACTTTTTGATAATTCTGTTTTACATTTGTTCCATCATTATAAAAGTACAACAATGAAACAGATCAAACTATTACCTTATCGCTTTAAGCAAATCGGTTATATGCTGCTGGTACCTTTTCTTGCCCTTGGTATTGCCTATATGTTTCTGGAATTTACCATACCCTGGCTGGAAGTCAGGAATATGACCCCTCGTTTGTTTGTTGATTCCATGGAGTTTTCGGCCACCAATAACCTAACCGATGAGCTGGCTGCGGTGGGGGTTATTATGAGTCTATCCTTTATCGCTTTTTCCCGTGAAAGGGTGGAGGATGAAGCAATCCAGTTCTTCAGGCTGGAAGCCTTACAGTGGGCTGTATATGCGAATTATATTGTACTTGTTGCCTGTATACTGCTGGTATATGGAATTCATTTTTTTAGTGTGATCACCTATAATATGTTCACTGTGCTAATCATCTTTATCTTGCGCTTTCGTTACGTATTATTCAGGTATAATCAGGCGGCAGTATGAAGAATAAGATCAAAATTCACCGAGCCATTCATAACCTTACCCAGGAAGATTTGGCGAATAAGATTGCTGTGAGCCGCCAAACCATTAATACCATGGAATCTGGCAAATATGTTCCGTCTACCGCATTGGCCCTCAAAATGGCCAGGTTATTTGGTGTTTCTGTAGAAGAACTGTTTGAATTGGAGGATGGCGACTAATTAATTTTTGAATTTTTCCAACCTTTTTGTGTAACAACACTCCTAATAGTGCGTTCAATCCATTGTAAAAGGTTCATCATGCGTTTTTCCAGAAAATACATCACCGTTTTAGCACTGGCAGCTCTGGCAACAGGTTGCACACTGGTGATTTTACTGGGAGACCTCAAACCTGCTGCAAGGCCTGAACGCCCTGAAACCCAGGCCACCGAATGGCTGGGTGTACCCAATACAAGTTATCTGCGCATATAGCAGCCGGCTTGTTTGCCAAACTATTGTTTAAAGTAGAAAATTGAACGCAATGCGTAATGGCCTTCTATTGCTCATCATGAGCTTATTCATCACCGTAGCTGGCATGGCCCAGAGCGGTCAGATTTCCGGAAAATTAAAAGACTCTGCTAGTAGTCAGCCCATGGGACTGGCCACCATTTCTATATTCACAGCAGCCGATACCACACTGATTACTTATAGGATGAGTGCCAACGATGGCAGTTTTAAAATTCCTGGATTACCCATCGGTACAGCCCTGCGTATGGTGGTTACCTACTCTGGTTATGGTGTAACAAGAAAGGAATTTACACTTACTAAAGACGAAAGTCAACTTGATCTGGGTGCTATCTCGATGGCACCAGTGAGTGGTCAAACCCTCGATGAGGTATTGGTAATAGCCGAACGTCCGCCAGTAGTAGTAAAGAAAGATACCATTGAATTCAATGCCTCTGCCTTTAAAACCCTGCCAACTGCATTGGTAGAAGACCTGCTGAAAAAATTACCCGGTGTGCAGCTCGATGCCGATGGTAATATTACCGTGAATGGTAAACGAGTGAATCGTATTACAGTAGATGGAAAGGACTTTTTTGGCGGTGATCCCAAAATGGCTACCCGTAACCTGCCAGCTAACCTGATTGATAAAGTGCAGGTGTCCAATGATAAAGATGAGGCAGAACTAAACCCCGATAAGCCTCAGGGCGACCTCGGACAGGTCATTAACCTGAAACTCAAAAAAGCCATTAAACAAGGCTTGTTCGGTAAGGCTTATGCCGGTAAGGCAGAAGGAAATGGCTATGAAGCTGGTGGTATTCTCAATATGTTCCGCGATACACTCCAGGTAAGTGTACTGGGCTTTTCCAATAACCTGAATAAAGCTGGCTTCGGCTTCAATGATATCCGCTCTATGGGTGGTTTTGACAGAAGTGGTATCAGTTCTATCTGGATTTCAAGCGGCGGCGGACTAAATGTAAACGGCATTTCCTTTGGTGGTATGGGCGATGGTATACAAACCACAACAGGTGGCGGTATTAACCTCAATAATGAATTCAAGAAAGGTCTTACACTCAATACCCAATATTTTTATGGCAAAACACGGAGTGATATTAGTGAGATCGAGAATCGACAGCAATTCTTTGGCGATACCATTCTCACCTCGCGTTCCAATCGCAGTGAAGTAAATTTTACAGATAATCATCGCCTCGGACTGGGACTACGCTGGAAGATTGATACGACTTCGAGAATGGAATTCAGACCTTCTTTCACCCTCACCAATAATGACCGGAACAGGCTTACTGCTATTAGTACCAATAGTAATAAAACCGGACTGTTAAATACCAGCAATAACCTAACCACAGTTGATGGAAGAGATCTTGCCTATTCACATTCGCTCACTTATTTCAAGAGCTTCCGCAAAAAAGGCCGCTCGTTTAATTTTACCAATACACTAAGTGCCAATAATAATACCAGTGACCAGTTCAGTAATGTACAGAATGTTTTCTTTCCCACAGGAAACTCCGTTCTCGATCAGTTGCGTGACCAGGATAGGGCTAATTTTTCAACAACAACTAACCTGAACTACACCGAACCCATTAATAAATGGCTTTCCCTGCGGTTATTATATGCACTCACCGTATTTGAAAATAAGGATGCACTGGCTACATTTAATAAAGACAATAGCTCGGGTAAATATGATCAGGTAAATGCCTTGCTCACCAATAATATTTCACGTACCAGCTGGCGTAATACTTTTATGCCGGGTTTCAACATCCGACATAAAACACTTAGTATTACTGCATCTGCCAGCTTTCTCTGGTTAGACCTTTATAACAAATACATTACCTTAAACCAACGCCTTAATCAGCATTACAATTATGTTTTACCATCTGTGAGTGCTTCATGGAAAGATTATTATGTAAGCTATAGCGTAACAGTTACACCTCCTGGTATTACTGATGTACAGCCGGTGGCCGATAATACCAATCCGCTTTTCATAAATAAGGGTAATCCCGATTTGCTGCCTGCACAAACGCATAACCTTAATCTGAATTTCTTCAAAAATATTACACAGAAACAGCTCAGTATCAGCATGTACCTGAATGGTAGTATTGTTAAGAACGGTGTAGTGAGAAGCAGAACCATTGATGCCAATGGTATTCAAACTACTACACCTGTCAACGTAAATGATATCCAGAGTTTTTACTCCAACCTGTACCTGAACAAACAGATCAAACTCACCAATAATCGATTCCTGTTTTTTGGTGGTGGTTATAATATCAATTACAGTAAGAACTTTGTGATTGTTAACAATGCCAAGAGTTATGTAAAAACCCTTGATATTGCTCCTTTTGTAAGAACTGGCATTAACTTGAATGATAAGTTTGAATGGAATGTGGGATATAATTTCAGTTTCAACAACTCAACCTATGAGAGTCCCTCATTTACAGACCTGAAAGTAAAACGTAATGGCTACAATACTGATGTAGTGGTGCGACTGCCAAAGAAATTTGTTTGGGAAATGAGTGTGAACAGCATGTATAACTCACAGGTGGGGGCAGGTATCCAGCCGCGTGTAACACTCATGAATGCGGGTCTTACCTATCTCTTCCTTGCAGAAGACAAGGGCCAGCTCAAGTTCTCTGTATATGATATCCTCAACCAAAACAGGTCGGTAAGCAGGAGTACTTATGAAAACTATATTGTAGACAGACAAGTAAATATTCTGCAACGCTACTTTATGCTAACCTTCACCTACAATATCCGCAGCTTTGGTGCGGGCAACAAGGGTGCTGGTAACAAAGTCGGTGGCCGCCAATCCATCTTCTTCTTCTAACCCTTCGTGCCTCCCTTCGTGTCCTTTGTGTCCTTTGTGGTTTCAATACTTCCTACATAATCTGCATGCCCGCAAAATGTGAAACAGATTTGAAACCACAAAGGACACAAAGGACACGAAGGGAGGCACGAAGGTTAGGTGTATTTTTCCATGACACCCAAACCGAATAGTGCGAAATCATATTTGACAGGGTCTTTCGGATCCAGTGTACGCAGGTAGGCAGTTAGCTCTTCAGCCGCCAGCCAATCGGTTTGTTTGCGATCAAGTAATCCAAAGCGTTTAGCTACCCTTGCCACATGCAGGTCAATGGGGCAGATGAGTTCTGCTGGTTTTATTTGTTGCCAAAGGCCCAGGTCTACCCCGGCTTTATCTTTCCGAACCATCCAGCGAAGAAACATATTCAGCCTTTTACAGGAAGAGCCTTTATAGGGTGTAGAGATATGTTTACGTGTTCGGGGTGGCGCATCTTCGAGGGAGAAAAAATATTCATGGAAGTAGGATAATCGTTGCTCCATAGTTCGACAGCGTTTGGGCGCAAAAGCTTCTTCGAGTGAATGGTGCTGCTGGTAATGATACTGCAGGAATTGAATAAAGTACAGTAAATCGGTAGCATTAAAAGTGCGATGCTTGAATGACAGCAGATTTTTTAATTCACGATCGGAATGGTGCAGGCAGAACTGATGAGGCGCATTGTCCATGAGCTTCATCAGTTCTAACGATTTGTTGATGATGGTGGTGCGATTGCCCCAGGCGAAAATGGCTGCGAAGAAACCTGCAATCTCCTGATCGGCTTGTTGACTGAAGCGATGCGGAATACAAACAGGATCATCCTTAATAAAGGCGGGTTGATTGTATTGTGCCACTTTATCGTTAAAGAAGTCGCGCAGCGATCTGGTATCGGCAGGAAAAGCTTTAACGCCAGCCATCGCCATCCAGGATATTACCAATGCCACCTAAAATACTGCCTTCTTCTTTTCTGCTTACTGTTCCGTATTGCAGAATGCGACCTGCGAGTCGGCTAATGGGTAATGTTTGTATCCAAACTATGCCTGGGCCGCGCAGGGTAGCAAAGAAAAGGCCTTCACCACCAAAGAGGGTATTTTTGATGCCGCCCACGAATTGTATATCGTAATCAATACCGCTGGTAAAGCCAACAATACAACCTGTATCCACCTTCAATACTTCGCCCGATTGTAACTGTCGCTGCAGTACATGACCGCAGGCATGCATGAAAGCCATGCCATCGCCCTCCAGTTTTTCCATGATAAAACCTTCGCCACCAAAGAGGCCGGTACCCAGTTTACGCTGGAATTCAATTCCGATGCTAACGCCCTTTGCGGCACAGAGGAAGGCATCTTTCTGGCAGATGATCCTGTTCTGAAACCGGGACAGATCAATAGGAATGATCTTACCAGGATAGGGGGAAGCAAAACTCACGGTTTTGAGTCCGCCGGTAACATTGGTAAAAGCCGTCATGAACAAATTCTCACCTACCAGTACACGTTTGCCGGCATTGAAGAGCTTACCCAGGAGGCTGCTATTTTGCTGGCGTTCGCTGCCATCTCCAAATATGGTTTGCATTTGAATGCCATCTTCCATCATCATAAAAGCACCGGGTTCGGCAACAGCAGTTTCATTGGGATCCAGTTCGATCTCCACATATTGCATTTCTTCACCGTAGATTTTGTAGTCGATTTCGTGATTTGATTTCATGGTATAAAGGTCTATAAATTATACGTAGGGGTTGGGGGTAAAATATTACATATCAGGGTGTTAAATTACAGGAACTGGGGTGTTGAAGTAAGCCGCTCATCAAGTTTGCGATTACTGGTATTTATTGAAACCCAGATTATTAGTTATGTAGGTTTGATTGTCTGTTTGCTGTAAAGCACAAAATTGATTTATGCTGTAGTTGATCCGGTTTAGAACTTCTTATCTTCTGATAATCAATTTATTGCGATGCTTTTGATCAATGGCTTGGTAATTATTGCCGCAACTCTGGAAATTACCGCTCAACACAATTTTCCCAAAATTCATCATGGAAACTTTGGTTACGATTTAAGTTTCCATAGTTTTGCCTCCGTTTTTACAAGATTATGGAAGTACAGGAAAGGATATTACACAAGGCGCAGGAGCTCTTCATGCGATATGGCTTGAGGAGCGTGAGCATGGACGAAATCGCCAACCACCTGGGCATGAGTAAAAAAACGATTTACCAGTATTATGCCGATAAAGATGCCCTGGTGGCGGAGGTGATACGCATAGAGGTTGAGCAAAACAAGCTATGCTGCAGTCAGCACAAAGAAAAGAGTGACAATGCCATTCATGAAGTGTTTCTGGTAATCGATATGCTGCAGGACCTGCTCAATAACATGAACCCCGTTATCATGTTCGATCTGGAAAAATACCATCCCAAAGCATTTGCCATTATTAGTGAGTACAAACAGAAATTCCTTTATGATGTAATGAAGGAAAATATGGAATGGGGTATCAAAGACGAACTATACAGGCCAGAAGTGAATATTGAAATCATGGTTCGGTTCAGGCTTGCCTCAACCTTCCTCATGTTCAATACCGATATTTTTCCCCTGGCCAAATTTTCTCCCTTGCAGGTAGCCACAGAAATCACTGAAGGCTTTTTATATGGATTGGCTACCACAAAAGGACATAAACTAATACAGAAATACAAGCAACAAAGAATAAAAAAGCAACACTATGAGTAAACGATGGACCCTGAGATTGGCGCTGTTCGTGGGCTTTTCATGGATCACTGTACTGTCCATGGCACAAAGCGAAACACGACACGAATTCTCCATCCAACAGTGTGTGGATTATGCCAACAAGAACAATGTTCAGGTAAAGAACGCCTTACTGAACATTCAGGTACAACAACAAACCAACCGGGAAATCACTGCAGCAGCATTGCCAACAGTGAGCGGATCGGTTGGGACCACCAAGTACCTGGAACTGCCTGTTTCCCTGCTTCCTGGTGAAGTATTCGGACAGCCAGCCGGCACTTTCCTGCCTGTTAGGTTTGGTACAAAGTACAATGCCAGTGCAACTGTGCAGGTACAACAATTACTTTTCGACGGACAAGTGTTTATTGGTTTGCAGGCACGTGAAACCTCCATTCAATTCCAGAACAAGAATAAGGAAGTGACTGAAGAGACCGTGAAAGCCAATATTCATAAGATCTACTATCAGCTGGTAGCCAGTAAAACACAGATCGATCTGCTCGATGCCAACATCAGCCGCCTCAAAAAACTGGAGCATGATACCCGCGAGCTCTATAAAAATGGCTTCGCTGAAAAACTTGACCTCGATAAAATCGCCGTTCAACTGGCTAACCTGGAAACCGAGAAACTGAAAGCACTGAACAGTATCGATATCGGATACCTGGGCCTGAAAACCCTCATGGGCATGCCTGTAAATGATACACTGGTACTAACCGATAAAATCAGTGATGACCAGATCAAAGGTGAACTCCTGATGGACACATCATTCAATTATACCGATCGCAAAGATTATCAATACATGCAACTGGGTAAGAAACTGAATGAATTCAATATCAGAAGATATAAACTCAGCTACCTGCCTACCGTATCACTCAGCGGTGCGTATACCAAAAACGCACAGCGTAACCAATTCGATTTGTTTGGTAAGGGCGACTGGTTCACGACTTCTTATGTGGCACTCAACATCAACATCCCCATTTTCGACGGTTTGGCCAAGGACTCAAGGATCAAGAAGGCAAGGCTGGAGCTGAAACAAAGTGAGAACCAGATCGATAATATGCGTATCGTGATCGATAATGAAGTTTTGCAATCCAGGATCAACTTCAAAACAGCGATCTCTACCATGGATTATCAGAAGAAGAATATGCAACTGGCAGAGAGTGTGTACCAGCAAACCAAGAAAAAATATGAAGTAGGTACTGGCTCTAATACAGAGATCACCGCCGCTCAAACAGACCTGGTAAGCGCACAAACCAATTATATCAATGCCCTGTATTCAGCCATCATTGCCAGGGTAGATTATTTAAAAGCAACCGGAAAATTGTAATACCACTAAACCAAAGAATATGCAAAAGATATTATCGACCGTATTAATCGCAGCTACTGTTACACTGGCCGCCTGTGGTGGTGGTGAGAAGAGTGGTGCTGCCGCAGAGCAGAAAGCCAAACTGGCCGAACTGAAGAAACAAAAGGAAGGCATTGAATCGCAAATCACCAAGCTGGAAGCCGAGATCGCTAAGCTCGACCCCGCTTCTGCAAAACCTGCAAATGCGAAACTCGTTACCACCAGTGTAATCGCTCCAGAAAGCTTCTCTCATTATATCGATCTGCAAGGCAAGATCGAGTCTGAAAACATTTCCTTCGTTACCCCCCGTGGTGGTGGTGGTCAGGTAAAAGCCCTGTACATTAAACGTGGTGATGTAGTGAAAAAAGGTCAACTGATCCTGAAACTGGATGATGCCCTGCAACGCCAGAGTGTTACCGCCGCTGAAAAAGGGCTGGAAACACTGAAAACCCAATTGTCGTTTGCTAAAACACTTTACCAGAAGCAAAAAAACCTGTGGGACCAGAATATTGGTACTGAAGTACAACTCATCACTGCCAAAAACAATGTAGAAACCCTGGAAACACAATTGAAAAGCGCAGAAGAACAGGTGAAACTGTCGCGCGAGCAATTACTCTTCACTTCTGTGTACAGTGATGTAGATGGTGTGGCAGAGGATGTAAACATCAGGGTAGGCGAACTGTTTGCCGGTGCTGGTCAAATCAAAATTGTGAATACCAGCAACCTGAAAGTAACCACCGAAGTACCCGAGAACTATATCAATCGTATTAACAACGGTACCAAGCTGAAAGTGTCTTTACCTGATATCGATAAAAAGATTGATGCAACCATCAGTGTATCGGGTAAAATCATTAATCCTGTTACACGTAGCTTCTTCATTGAAGCAAGAATTCCTAACGACAAGGATTTTAGACCCAATCAGATTGCCTTGGTGAAAATTCTGGATTATACTGCCAATAATGCTATTACCGTTCCGGTAAATACATTGCAGAACGACGAAAAAGGAAAGTATGTAATGGTAGCCGTAAATGAAAAAGGTACACTCGTGGCGCGTAAACGTCCGGTAATTGCAGGTGATTTCTATGGTAGTAAACTGGAAGTGAAATCTGGCTTGCAAGCTGGTGAAGTAGTGATCGTTGAAGGTTATCAAAGCCTGTACGATGGACAAATCATTACCACTGGTAAATAGTGTTGGCACCGAAAACAGTATGATTCATTTTAAACTAATTGTATGAGTGCTTTAGAAAATATAAAAGGCAAATTCAAAGAATTCGGGCCTACCACCTGGAGTATCAAGAACAAGACCTCCGTTTACCTGCTTATGGTGATCGTGAGTATCATGGGTGTACTCCAGTTTGTTACCTTGCCCAAGGAACAGTTTCCCGATATCGTGATTCCTACTATTTACGTACAAACCGTGTATGTGGGGAACTCACCAAAGGATATTGAGAACCTGGTAACCAGACCTATTGAAAAACAGATCAAAGGTATCACTGGTGCCAAGATCAAAAAGTTCACCAGTACCTCTCAGCAAGACTTTTCAGCCATCATGGTTGAATTCGATACCGATGTTAAAACGGATATCGCACTACAAAAGGTGAAGGATGCGGTCGATAAAGCCAAACAAGACCTTCCGAACGACCTTACGCAGGAGCCCACCGTACTCGAAGTGAGCTTCAGCGAACAACCGATCATGTATGTAAACCTGAGCGGTGATTATGACCTGCAGCGTTTGAAAAAGTATGCAGATGACCTGAAAGATAAACTCGAAGATCTCCCACAAATTAACCGGGTTGATCTGGTAGGTGCTCCGGAAAGAGAGTTTCAGGTGAATGTAGATAACTACCGCATGCAAAGTGCCGGTATCACTTTCGATGATATTACCGGCGCCATCCAACGTGAGAACATAGATATTTCCGGTGGTTTGCTCGAAGTAGGCAACATGAAACGTAACCTGCAACTGAAAGGACAACTCAAAACTGCCTACGATATTCAGCAGATCATTGTTCGCAATAGTGGTGGCGCACCCATCTATTTAAAAGATATCGCCAATATCGTAGATACTGTTAAAGAAAAAGACAGCTATGCACGACTGAGTGGTAAGAATGTGGTTACCCTCAATATCATCAAGCGTAGCGGTGAAAACCTGATCGAAACCAGTGATGCAGTTAAGAAAGTGGTTGAGGAAGGTAAGAGTGTAGTATATCCCACCGATATGAATGTGGTGGTAACAGGTGATCAGAGTATCAAAACAAGAACCTCTTTCAACGAATTGGTTAACTCAATCGTAATTGGTTTCGTACTGGTACTGATCGTTCTGATGTTCTTTATGGGTGTGGTGAATGCCTTCTTCGTGGCACTCTCAGTACCCCTGAGTATGTTCGTGGCCTTCATCTTCCTGCCGGGAGCCGATCTTATTGTGGGCACCCATGTAACCCTGAACTTCATTGTACTATTTGCACTGTTGTTTGGCTTGGGGATCATTGTGGATGATGCGATTGTGGTAATTGAAAATACACATAGAATTTTCGTAGAAGGAAAAGGAAAAATCAGCTCGGTAATGTCGGCCCGAATGGCTGCCGGAGAAGTATTCATTCCGGTACTTGCCGGTACACTTACCACACTGGCACCCTTCTTCCCCTTATTGTTCTGGCCAGGCATTATTGGTAAGTTCATGGTGTACCTACCAACCATGCTCATCTTTACCCTTGCAGCTTCACTGGTAGTGGCATTTATCATGAACCCCGTATTTGCGGTGGATTTCATGAACCATGAAGAGAAGAAAGAAGCAAAGAGTGCCATCTTCAAAAAGCGTGGATTCTGGATCGCCATTGTGATTGGTGTATTACTGGATATAGCTGGTGCAACCTTCTGGGGTAACCTGTTGCTCTTCTTTGTAATCCTGGTAGTATTCAATAAATATGTATTGGATGATGCCATTCATGGATTCCAGAACAAAGCGCTTCCATGGATCATGAATCACTATGAAAGTTTGCTGCGTTGGGCCTTGAAAGGCTGGAGACCCGTACACTTACTGTTAGGTACGATTGCATTGTTCTTCGTGTCGTTGTTCATCTTCGTGGGCGCAGTTGGTTCAGGGCGGATATCTGTTGCCTTCTTCCCCAAAGGTGATCCTAACCAGATTTACGTGTATCTCAAATTACCCGTAGGTACCGATGTAGAGTATACCGATTCTATTACCCGTATTTTGGAAGCTCGCGTGAACAAGGTACTGGATATGGAAAATGGAAAGGCGAACCCAGTGGTAGAAAGTGTGATCAGTAATGTGGCCGTGGGTGCCAGCGATCCATCCAGTGGTGATAGAAGTACCCGTAGTGAGTTAGGACGTATACAGGTGTCGTTCGTAGAATTCGAAAAACGACATGGCGTATCAACTGGGCCATATCTCGATAATATACGTGCTGCTATGAAAGGAATTCCTGGTGCAGAGATCAGTGTTGATCAGGAAAGTAGTGGTCCGCCAACAGATCCTCCAATCAATATTGAAGTAGCCAGTGAAGATTTCGATGCGTTGATTAAAGGTGCTACCGGATTGAAAAACTACCTCGATGCCATTCAGGTACCGGGTGTAGAGGAACTGAAAATGGATGTTGACCTGCAGAATCCGGAGATCACATTGGTGGTAGACAGACAAAGAGCTTTGATCGAAGGCGTATCAACTGCGCAGATTGGTATGGAAGTACGTACCGCTTTATTTGGTCGTGAAGTGTCAAAAGTGAAGGAAGGAAAAGAAGAATACAAGATACAGCTGCGAAATAATGAGTTGCAACGTAA
>VFQP010001430.1_pt1 | contig 31974 bp, 45 predicted proteins | sample 3512351 | NCBI WGS metagenome assembly VFQP01 (sample SAMN10412372, study PRJNA504923) | tailings metagenome | isolation source: Relicate 1 Philex TSF1 revegetated site | place: Philippines: Tuba, Benguet | collected 2017-08-29
CACACACACACACACACACACACACACACACACACACACACACACACACACACACCCTCCGCCCACCCACCCACATACATACCACTATACACAGTTGCATTCGGCGCAACCCCCAGTGTATTCCCCGCAATCATGGATGCAGCATAGGTGCCCAACCCAAACCATGTTGCATTGTCATTACAGTCCATGAGTGGATTTTGCCCCTGATACCCCCACCCAGGGAGGATTTTGGATGTACCATCAGCACGTCGAAACTCTTGATGACTGGCACGTACACCCTGTGATGTGTGTGGGGGGGGGTGTATAGGGGGTGATGTGGAGGGGGTGATGTGTGTGCGAGGTATGTTGCATAGGGAATGGACCAGAGTAGTAGGTGCCAAGCATGCATGAGGATGATGTATACCGAGGTGAAACACCACAACCACCACATACACAACCAAACTACATACCGAGCTCAGCAGATACACGTTGACACCCGTCCCACCCGTAGGCTCATTCAACACAGGTGGTGGGTTTTTCAACTGTGCGTCGGTCAACGTGCTGCGTTGACCAAGACGTTGTAAGGGCCATGTGCGGGGGGTGTTGACTGTGCCTCTCATGCCGTTCTGCACTTCCGTCATGTTGCGTTGAGGCAGCATGATGGTGGTGATGTTGACTATAGACAACACAGGGAGACCTATGCGATTGGGTTGTGGTGATGTTTAGGTCATACGATCTCATGTCATACGATCTCATGTGATCCATCTGATGTATCAACAATCGCATCATCAACCATCTCACCCATCTCACCCATCTCGACCATCTCACCCCTCACCTTCTTGCTGTAGTTCTTGCACCAACCACGTCCCAGCAGTCCCCACTTGCCCCTGCACAGCCCCCAGCGCATCCTTCCAGCACCAGTAAAGATCATCAAAGTGATCCTCTGCACAAATCCCCACGGCCCCCCGCACCACCAACTGCCTGGCTGCCACATTGGGGCTGCCCACTGTACTGCCATTCACTGCACATACAGATGCGGGTAGTGCCGTGTCATTGATGGCCATCACTGAATGGGTGTACTTGTACACCAACTGCTGTCGCAACAAGTAGACGGCGCTGTTGATGGCATCGTATGCCTCCTGATCCCCACCTTCCACGCAGATTGTCATTAAGCTCTTGACCAGTCGCACCGTCCGTGTGATGATGGTGTAGTTTTGAGGTGCAACCACGGCCAAGGGTGGGTTTTGGATGGTCGCGATGCGCACGGTGACATTGAGCCCCTGTGCGCGCATGCCCAACACCCATGCGACAAAGCTGGTGAATGCGTTTTGTGCATAGTCTGCTGCTGCACTGGAATTTGCATTCAGTGCACGTGGCATTTGGTCGTAAATCTGCACATCCATATCCACAAAGGGGGTGGTGGCATTGTCCTCAATGGCAAAGCCTTCTTGGTAATCCCGCAGCACCGAAGGGCCGAGGCGTGCCCCAATTGTTGGCTGCAAGGATCGCATGATGATGGACTGCTTGGCTGTGGTCAATGGGATGATGTCTGGTCCCATTATGCGCACGGTAAAGACCAAGCTGCCAGATCCTTTGGTGATGAGCATTGGTTCAGACTCATATGGGGCAGTCGAGTTGTTGAGGACGATTGATACTTGGCCTGGGTGTGCGATGTATGTGGGTGTTGGGGTGTATGCGTCAACGTACAGGACGACCTGCGAACAACCACTTGGACAATTTTCACACATCCCTCGACCACTTGCACTTGGCTACACCCCTAAACCTACCCGATATGCCCTCCAACCATAGTATGGTACATAGTACCAAAAACATCGCCCCACTCGCACTGGGCGGTGCCTGTTTGCCTGTCATGGCTGTCTCCACAGCTCGAGTGGCGAGGTTTGGCGCACCCCGCCTTGCATGAACACAATGCTGATGTTAATTGGGGCTGTTTTGTGACGATCAAAGGTTCAACTCGAGGGGTTGACAAACGTTCAGTGATGCAGAAACAGAGAAAGCGCCTTGGCTGTTGGTTGTACGATACGTGCCGTGCGCGTGTGGCGTGTGTATCGTGTGGCGCGCGTTACTATTCAACGTCGGTTGGTTAATTTGGAAATGTGCAGTGGGGCTTTTTTTTGTTGTTGTTGGGTTCTTGTTCGGGGTGCTGATGGGTGAGCATTTTACAAGCGACTGTGCACGCCACCAGCTGCCACAATGGTCTCCCCTGTGATGTATGCAGCATCTGAGGAAGCCAGAAATGCCACTGTGGCTGCCATGTCGTCTGCAGTGCCCAGGCGCTTGAGTGCTGTGGCATTGACATGCAACTGTTCCGCTTCGTTTGTTTCCACCAGTGCTGCTGCAAATTTGGTGGGCACCACACCTGTGTTTTTAGGGGGGAGAGTAAGGGTGGATGGGGGGTCCCGACTACACAACATATGTGGGATGTGTACAACAACACCCACGCGGTACAACACCACCACCCATGCGATACACACTCGCCAAACACACCTGGTGCAATGCAGTTGACTCGTATACTGTGTGGAGGGGGTCCCAACTCATCAGCCAGTGCCTTTGTGAGGCCCACAAGTGTTGTTTTAGTGACACCATACAGGGCAATGGGCTGTGTGGGGGGGGGTGATGGTGGTGTTATGAGGGGATACAGGGGAATGGGATTTGTTTGGAGTGGTGATGGTGGTGTGATGAGGGGATACAGGGGAATGGGATTTGTTTGGAGTGGTGATGGTGGTGTGATGAGGAGATACAGGACATTAGAAACACATGTGGTGGGGTGTGTAGGGGCTACGCGTGGTCAATTTTGGATTGTGATGCAACACCAATGGGACAATGGAGGGCACCAACGCCTCTCAATACAGAAAAACACCGCTACACAACAACACTCCTCTTCACACAACAATAACAACAGCAACAACAACAACAACAGCAACAGCAACAGCAACAATACAACAACACAACAACAACAATACAACCACAACAATAACAAGAATGCAACAACAATAACAGCAACAACACAACAACAACAACATCAATAAGACAATAACAACAACACAACACCACCACCACCTGTGAAGGACAGTAGGCAGCATATGAGCTCACCAACACAATAGCACCCCCTGTGCGCATGTGTGGGACTGCCAGGCGTAACAAGTTGATTGCAGCAATCACATTGACGTTGAACAGCTTGTCCACTACACCCGGTTCTAGGTCAAGAATGGGACCAACTGCCTGTTTGTGTGTTTCATTGTGTGAATGAAGTGTGTGTATATAGTGTATGTGTGTGTGTGTGTAGAAAAGCGTGATGCATATATATAGGGCATAAGAGTGCGTGTTGTGGAAACGTGTAGCCCCATGACTGCCAAAAACAACAACATGAAAACAACCACGGGCACGACCATACCGGGTTCACCGCTGCATTGCTGACCACCACGTCCAGCGCGCCATATGTATCCACAGCAAAGCGTACCAGCTTGACCAGCTGCGCAACCTCCCCCACATGGCACGCCATGCCAGCCACTTGCAACCCCTCGCCGCGGAGTGTCGCCACAGCAGCATCCACCTTGGCTTGCTTCCTCGAACAGATGACCACAGATGCTCCTTCCTGAGCAAGGCGTCGAGCAATTGCAAAACCAATGCCCTCTGTGGCTGCTGTGACAAGTGCTGTTTTTGACGAGTTTGAGTCGGCAAAACGACGACACGTTGTGGATGCCATGGAGGATGCCAAGCAATCAATGTGATGTGTGCGTTGCTGTGGCGTTGATGTGCCTCAACGTGGTTTTACCAAGTGCTTTCTCTACGTTCATAAATCACCATAAAAAATCATCAACCCAAGACACCCACTCCACCCACCGGTCGTGCATACAACGACACCAGGCCATCTCCCAACGCCGCATATGCACTGCTCAAGTTGGCAACCACCGCCCCTGCAACCCCCGCACGCTCTGCAGGTGGCACAAACAGCAAGTGCCCCGTCACAACAAAAAACGCCATCGTCCACAGCCATCGTACCACAACTGGCCATGTACGCACGCGCAACACCAACACCTCTGCCACACACGCCACCCCGTGCACCGTGAAAAACCAAAACCACATGTAGTGTGGGGTTGTGTGGCCCGTGATGTACCACCACAGCACCTCATGCATGAGCGCACTGGTGGTGAAGCACAACAGGGATGCGAGTGGGCGACGCCATGTGCTGCTCATGGTGGTTGCTTGTTTCTTCTTGGGTGGTGGTTGCTGTTTGACAAGGGTGCCCTCTATGAGTGGGTCGTATAGGAGGGAACGCAGTACAGCACTGGCAGTCAAATTCCAACGCTTGCCCCTGATTGTGTGTTTTGGAAGGGAATGTGCGAGGGGTTTGGATACAGCGCATGTACAACACAGGCATGTATACCACCCCCCTCTCTCAAATCACCTACCACAAATTACTCAGAGATGTGGCTGCATAGGGGGATCGAAAATGGGGTGCGATAGACACGCCCAATGCCCATGTGAGCAGCGTCCCAGGCCCATCCATCAACACGCCCAAGAAGCAGTACAACCCAAACCCATAGCATATGGTGAGCAGAACCGGTGGCAGGGTGTACTGTGTGATTGCGTGTACAATCAACCAGAGCAGCAACACCTTGGTGTAGAAACGGGACAAGAGCTGCAGGGCCGTTCGGGTTGGGTCTGATTTTATGGTAGTGGTGTTTCTGCTGCCCGTTTTGCTGCTTCCCGTTTTGCTGCTGCCATTGGTAGTTTTGCCACCATTATGTGCTGCTTTGTGACCACGCTGTGCCACTTTCCCATTGGTGGTTGTTTCACCCACACGCGCCTGTTGTGTCATAGCACGTGTGGTGCGGCGCTGTGGTGTGCTGATTGGTGCATATCCACCCGCAGTATGGTCGTCAGGCTCTACTGTACTTCCCTCGTCCACCACCTTGTCCACCCCCTCGTCCGCAGACCCCCCTCCCGTTTCACCAGCAAGTGCGGGGCTCAGTGGGAGCACACCAAAGGCAACACGCTGCCATGTATCGAGCCCCGGATGCACCAGCGCGCCGCGGTCGAGTGCCAATGCGAGGGTTTTAAACACCAACAGCCATGTGGTGGTAAAGGCGACGATGGCTCTGGTGATGACTTCGTCCAAGGTGAACGACAGTGGAGCAATGAAGCAAAAATACAGCACAGGTATTGATGCAACGAATCGTGCAGTTATTGGTGGCAATTTGGAGACGAGCAACACGAGGTAGAGCGAAGCAACAAGCGTGCAACCTGCGATGGATGCAATGCGAACAGCAAATGGGGCTGTTGTTGGAGGGACAATCATCATTATGGTTACATCCTATGTCTATCAACAGAAATATTACAACACCACCATCAATAACAAAAAACAAACCCTCATCATGCACCATCAACAAACACGGCATTTCTCCGCACGCACGACGCCCCCACTTCTTCATACAATGCCCGCGACACCGCAACGGCAGAAAAGTCTGGCATGGCACCCATGATGCTGCCACCACACCACACCGCATAGCGCTGCAGACTGTGGGACACAACCTTGACATCAGGGGGCGCCCCCCCCGCACCCCGCCTGGTTTCCACAATGCGCTTGACATCACGCTGCAGGCGCTTGCCAAAGTTTTTAAACATGGTCGACCCCCCACTCAGCACAATGTTTCCATAGAGGCGGCGACGGGCATCGATGGGGGAGCGCTGCACGACCGAATCCACCAGCGATGGCAGGGAGGGGCTGTCGTCCAACGTCGAGTACAAGGATGGGGTGAAGAAAATCTCGGGCCCCAAAAAGCGTTCATAGGCAACATCAAACAGCTTTCGTGGGGTTGCACCCAACAGTGATTCTTGTAGTATAAACCTCCCGGGGTCCCCATCGTACTTGGTAAACTCTGCCACCATGTCGCTGCACACATACGACAGCCCCTCCTTGACACGGCGTGCCGCATCCATGCCCAGGGGCCCAGCTGGTACCTCACCCCTGTCACGCAGCAACTGCTGCACAAACATGGTGACATCCTTGCCGGCAATGGGAATCGACTTGATGGCCGATCCAACGACATAGCCATCCACCACAGGGACCACGTGCGTGCATCCATCCCCCGAGTCTATCACCGTGCCAGTGAGCTGCTGGGTGGCAGAGGTGGCGGTGTTGGCCAGGCTGGCATAGAGCGCCAACACCGCTTGTACTCCAATATACAGTGCAGGTACAGAAAAGGTTTCGAAAAATATCTCAGCAGTGGCTTCCCTGGCTTCGGGAGGGTTGAGGGGTGGTTCTGTGAGGATGATTGTGTGGTCTTCTGGGTTGACGCGGAGGTAGCCCCAGAGCGATTGCTCCCACAAGCGCTCTGCACAGTCCCAGTCGGAAATCTGTTGTGTATAGCAGGGGGTGTAGGTATTGGTATTGGTAGACACATGAATGCAACACACCCTCAGTTACCATGCCAGCACGCAAGGGGGATACGACGTCCAATCCTCCCCTCATGACTGCTTCTTCTCCCACACAATACCGCATGCCACCGCTTGTGGATGCTGCACAGCTTGCAAAGCTCTGCTGGACCCCAGAGCCTTGTTGTGATGGGAATCCCACAGCGGTGGGGATGACAAAGCTGGGCTGTGTGGTGTGAGAGCGTTGAGGTGGGTGATGGCGGTGGTCATGGTCACCGCCCATGACACAACCTGTGCATTGCCAGCAAAGCCGAGTTTTGTGTAGCCTGTACCACAATCTAGCACGACAGGGGGTTGATAGAGATCGCACATCATGGAGGGTGATCTGAGGATGGCTGTGTTGACGAGTGTTCTACATACAAGGGGAGTGTTCTACATAGATATAAGTCGATGGTTTGGGAACAATGAGGCAAGAGGAGGGGTTTGATGATGTTGATGATGGAAACACGATGGGTGGTGACACTGCTTGAGGTAAATTTACCTTCAATTGCAAACAAACAAGGGGTTTTGGAAAACACACCACAAAATACTTGGCCAGAAAAAAAAATGAATGAATCCCTGCTTGACAAAACAAAATATGGCGTCAATAACAAAATCAAAGCACAACGCCATGGGCAGTCCACCACATGCACCAGGATTCTTTCACCCCAGCACATTGGTATTCCCCGCAACAGCAAGCATTAATTGGCATGCAACAAAGCAAACAAGCGGAAAACACATCAAAACACTACACTGGAAACAAACACCCACCAAAGTCATAAAAAAACAAACTGCCATCGTCGCAACCGGTGACCAGCAGTGTATCGACCATGTCTACAGAGCATGTGACCCCGTCAGTGTACAATTCGTTGTACGTGGGGCACACATGCTCACCAGCCCCTCCTCCATTTCCAATGGGAGGGCTTTCCCAATCCCATTCCTCGCCCATCAGCGGCATCCTCCACACAAGACAACGCTCCAGCTCTGCCGATCCTGATGCCAACAGTACATTCCTAGCATCATCTGAAAGCCTGGGTGGGCAGTTTTCATTCAGAAGGAGGACATCGTGGTTGTCCCAAACCTTTTCTTCAGCCAACAATTTTTGCTCATGCGCATCCCACACTTCCAGTTGATACGTAGTAGGGGCCGTATCACATCCTCCACCATTGCCGACCTCCCAAAGTGTGTAGCTTTCCCTTATGCCCCCAAACACTACAGTATGCCCAGACGCATCCATGCACGCCGTGTATGGATGCAGCTCCACTGCAAACACACAGGCCTCTTGACGGGTCATTGCACCTGTGCTTCTTCCTGTCATCATCCGCAGGTCCAACAGGCGCATCTGTGGATCGTCAATACACCCCAATACAATACTATGCACGTTGTGTATGCCGGGGGCCTGCATGGTGCGTGTGCCCACATGCACAGCGTATGCACCCATCAAGTATGGGCTGTATGTGTCTGGCACACGATAGTGGATGGCGGGGTTGGTGTTGGGGGACATGCGAGTGTCGAAGAGAAGCACATGCTCGTATTGCTTGGTTGCCAGCACGAGGTTGGGGGAAAACAGGTGGGTGTTTCCAGGGAGGGTGGCGGGTGGGGGTGGGGGGTCCGGGTTGTTGAATGCTGCATCCTGTAGTTGTGCGCGTGTGGGGGGGGTTCTACATACACATCTGCACACGCATCCACCCACCCACCAACCCGCAACATACCGGAGCAGGGGCCCATGCAAGCGTGTCCACCCACACATCCCTGCCAGTGTGCAAGTCCTGCAAATGCATGCGGCGGTGCTCGTCATACCACACAAGTGTATCGCCTGCTGTGTCCATTGATCTATAGACGTCATGTACATAACAGCCCTCCTGCTTTCGCAGACGCTGACCCTGTAAATTCCTGTTGGTGATACATGAGCGGCGCATGATGAACGACGAAGCATGTATACAAGCACAGCATGTAGACGCCATGCGAGTAGCATGCACACACAGCATCCACACAAACGCCTAGACAAATACTCACATACCAAACACCCACAAGGCCGCGGTCATCGAGGGACGCCACTACACGATGCTGACGGTTGATGATCACATGGCGCACGCTGCTCTCAACGCCAGCACCTTCCAATCCACCATAATCCTCGCTTGACCAGCAATCATAGGGGTCGTCAGTCATCAAGTTGCGCTGTGCCATGAGACGCCACTCAAGAAGTGACTGTGTGCTGGAGAGGACCTCAGGGTCCTTGGGGTATAGGGTCATATCCTCCTGGTCCCAGTGATAGTGCTTGAGTAGCCAATTGTGGGCTGTGGGAGGTTGTGTGACAAAGGCAAAATCGCTCGACACCTTGCTAAAGTTGTACACATCCTTTGCACTTGGCAAGTGCATAGCAATCTGTTTGGGGGGGTGTTGACTAGGTATGAACGGGTTGCTCGATACAGTGCACAAGAAAGAGACCTTGTCGACGACATTTTCCGGCAAACTGATCAGCGTGTTGTCGTTGCGTTCTGTTTGAGGCTCCATCTTGTTATTTACGAGTGGTATAATGCTTCTGTGTGCAATCCAGTGGGAGGTCCGTAGTGTGGCTGAGTGTGTGTGATGTTGTTGATGGAAATGTGATGGTGTGGATGGAAACACGAGAGTGGCTTCTGTGCTATTGGTGTTGCTGCAGGTGATGTTCCAATACAAACTACACTGATTTAAGGAGAAATGGAAGAAAACTTTGCAAAAGGTGCAACACTGTCCAATGGTGACTGTTGCTGTGGAAAGTTGCTGTTGTGTGTACAGGTGCTGTGTGATGCACCCCTGCTGTCTCAAACATGCATAGCGTACAGCAGAGGCATCCAAGAAACAACAGCACACACACAACCACCTACCTGCACAACACCACACACACACACACACACACACACACACACACACACACACACACACACACACACAAGAGTTACCCATGGTACAGCACCACACGCACGCACACATACCATGCTGACATGCACGACACCTGAGACAATCAAGGTGTGCTGGCCGACAATTATGTATGTATAAACCACTCTTTCAAAAACCACCCCCACCCCCCAAAGAATGGCAAAATGTGTAGCACATACACGGCTGCAAACACCCGGTCAACGATTGCATCATCCAACATATCGTCCTGCTCTACCACCTCGCTCCATAGTATTGGCACGAGCAATGCATGATTCAAGAGCAGACATAGCAGCTGTGTGGGCAGCGTTGAATGGCTTGGTATGTTGCAAGGAGTTGATCCCCACCGACACCCACCCACACACCTCTCCCACTTCTGCAGGTCATTGCTGGCCCTCATCCCAACACCACCATCCATGCACCTATTTCGTTGTATCCAGTGCCATTCCCAAAAGACGAGTTTGAGCGAGCAGTCGAGTGCATGCCGTTGCTCAACCTGCTGTTTGACCGCATCGCACAAGATGAACCCTTTCTCACAGCCACCCTGCAGTCCGCAGCAGCACACGATGATTTCACTGCAAAGCTGCTTGACATACTGCATGCCAGTGCAGAGGCACGTCGTGAGCATCGCACAGTTGCGTTGGCCATCAACCGCAGTGATTACATGTTGGATGTCCCTTCAGGGCGACTCTTGCAGGTGGAGATGAACACCATTGCATCGTCGTTTGCAGCACTGGCTACCCGTACAGCACAGCTGCATCAGTTTCTTGATGAAAAACATGATTCCCTGCCAGTCAACGTGTCGTTGGACAGTCTGGTGGATGGCCTCGCCACTGCCGCGCGACTCGTCATGGAGCGTGCGCCATCCGCAACATGCACAATTCTCATGGTTGTGCAGCCGGGTGAGCGCAACGTGTATGATCAGCAGTGGCTGCAGCAGGAATTGCTGGGACGGCACCGCGTGCACACCATACGGTTGACGCTCGAGGAGATCGCACAGCATGCGACTGTGGATCCGCATACAGGCTTGCTGATGATCAACAACACCGCCATCCACTTGGTGTATTTCCGGGCAGGGTATTCACCACACGATTACCCTTCTCAAAAAGCATGGAACGCACGGTTGCTGATGGAGCAGTCGAGCACAGCACGGTGTCCAGATGTGGCGTATCAATTGGCTGGGGCAAAAAAGGTGCAGCAGGTGCTTGCAGGAAAAGGGGTGGTGGAGCAGTTTTTGAACGAGGACGAGGCGGGGCGTGTGCGGGCACTGTTTGCTGGTATGGTGAATGTGGTGAAGCACATATGACCTCTTGCATACATATGACCTCTTGCCACTGCCCCATACACACCCCAGGTTTGTGGAGCTTGGACGACCCGGCAGCACCCATCATCCAGGATGCCATACACACCCCACACAATTATGTGCTCAAACCACAACGGGAAGGGGGGGGCAACAATATCTACGGCAACGACATTCCAATGTTCCTGAAAACCCAGCCAGAGTCTCTGCCAGCATACATTCTCATGCAGCGCATCCAACCTGCGATACGACCAACAATCATGCTGCGCGAGGGGTGTGTTGTCAAGTGTGATGGGGTGTCGGAATTGGGGGTGTATGGCGTGCTGGTGCGCACGGATGATGGAGAGGTGATGATGAACAAGAGCGCAGGGCATTTGGTGCGCACCAAGGCGGCAGACTCGGACGAGGGTGGTGTTGCAGCGGGGTTTGCAGTGTTGGATAGTCCAATGCTGGTAGTTTGAGGGGGGTGTAGTAGGTTGTAAGGCGCCAACACATGGTGGGGTCCGGACAAAGTGCTCGACATAGTAGTGTTGGACAAAGTAGTGTTGGACAAAGTAGTGCTCGACAAAGTACTGACAGAGTAGTGCTCGACAAAGTGTTGACAATGTGTTGACAGAGAAGTGTTGGACAAAGTGTTGACAGAGTAGTGCTCGACAAAGTGTTGACAGAGTAGTGCTCGACAAAGTGTTGACAATGTGTTGACAGAGTAGTGTTGGACAAAGTGTTGACAGAGTGCTCGCAGTGTTGACAGAGGAGTGCTGGCAGTGCTGACAGAGTGCTCGCAGTGCTGACAGAGTGCTCGCAGTGTTGACAGAGTGCTTGCAGTGCTGACAAAGTGCTCTCCCACGTGATATCATCCGCCGATGATGCCGAGATTTTATATGTTACACCCTAGTGTACTCTCCTGACTGCTTTTGTGTCTGCAGCTGCCTTGGCAGCTTCCTCTTTGTACAGCTTCCTCTTTGTACAGCTTCCTCTTTGTACAGCTTCCTCTTTGTACAGCTTCCTCTTTGTACAGCTTCCTCTTTGTACAGCTTCCTCTTTGTACAGCCTCCTCTTTGTACAGTTTTCCCTCCTGTTGTATAGATTTGACCAGTGACAACACTGCCCTCACATAGGTTGTTACATTGCTGTAAAGCTTGATTACCCACTCAATTGCCTGACATTAACTGTGCAGGAATGGAGATTACAAGGGATGTATTTACTTGTAATAAGAAACACCATGCCCGACTACTCATCCATTTCACTCACACACATCAGGCACCTCACCAGCCCCAGTAGCAGCGCTGGTGCTTGCGCCACCACTTGCACCACCGTGCAACATATCGGCAACAATAGACATAAATGACAGCAATTTATTGTCATTTTTTTGCTTGGAAGAAGGTTCTCCCTCCTTGCTGGCTTTGCGCTTGGTACCACCACCCAGTTTGTACTGCGGTTTTATGTCAGCAACAGGTACACCACTGACACGGGACACCCACAACTCAATGTCCTTGAGGCTGTCAGGTACACCATCCCCGACGAGCAAGGGGGTGGTGGTGCCTCGCGCCATCACAGCACGGCAGTACACGCTGACGAGCTCCACAGTGGTAAGCCCAGTAGTGCTATTTCGGATTCGGACCCCCTTTGCAAGGTGCTCTTGGTAGTAGTGGTTGTCGAGCTGGTGCTCCAGGAAGATCTTTGCCGCTAGGTAGAACGATCCGTCAACGGGGACCTGTCGCTTGGCTACACCATCCACCAGCTCTTGTGCAGCCTTCCTTACCTTGGCCTCAATGCCTGCCGCCGACCCCTTCCGAGTAACATCGGCTGCACGTGCAGGCTCCTCCTCCCACATCTTGCCGAACTGACCCTTGTCACCATGGGCCTTGCGAAACGCCTGTGGTGTAGCATGGTATGTGTGGTGTGCACACAACAGGGGTTGTTTTCACACTGAGTAATACCAGCATCTCCATCAACAGCAATACTTACCTCCCAGGCCATTTTCCCACCAATTTTCCCACGCTGAGACTGCGCGACTGGGTCGGTGTCCACAACCGCACCCAGCTCATCAGTGATAGGGTCGGTTTGATTGCACCCATCCACCCGAGCGCGGAGCAGGTATATGCCTGTTGCCTCCAGCACCCGGCACTGTGCCGCTGCCTGGGTATGGTGGGGGAAGGAGGTATTGGGAAAATGTATGGTGCCGCATACCACATGGCCACACACCACGACAGACCCACAACACACCTTCGCAAATGCCTGCCACAGACCCGGGTTGGTGGCGCGTTGCTCTTGGGCGGCCTTTCGCTGCTCCAGCTTGGTGCCCTCAGTGGCCCACTCCGGCACGCTGCACAAGCGCACCCCAAGGACATATGTTTGCTCAGTCCAGTATATATTGTTGTAAATTTTCATGCTGCGTATTGCTTTCCTTGATTCCTCATCTGCCTTTCCCTCCCGACGATGCTCCAGCAGACGCTTCCACAAGTTGTTGGTGTACCCCACGTAGACTGTGAGGAACTTGCCCCCAGGACCGTACGCAAACAAGCTGTATATACCACCACGGTTATTGTGCTTTTCCTTTGCTGTTGTGCAACGCAACTCCAGGTTGTTGAGTGGCACCCCCTGCTGTCGCAACCAATCCAAATGTGGGCCGGTTGACTGCTGGCCACAATGTAACACAAACACGTCCTCGTACGCCATTGCATCGCGCCAACGGCCTGTGTCAAACGCCGCTGCGACAGGCTGATCGTGCAGATCCATTGATGTCAACTGTGCCGGCATCTCTCTGATTATGGATTTGATGTCACCGCGAACGTTGCGGCTGTCCAATCCCTTGGCGATGTCCTGCTCGACCTTCTTGGTGGCCTTTGCCACTGCTTCCTCAAATAAATTGGTTGTTGAAGGTGCTTGCATCATGGGTTCAGACTGTTTGGAGTGGTTGAGATAGGTCGTGTCCATTTGTGGATCAAGGTTCCAAGATTGCAAGCACCTCTGGCATTTCTCACCGTGTTCAGACCACATCCCCCACATCCCAAGACGTCAAAACGACTCATACCTGACGGTACGATACGACTGAGGTGGCCTGTCGAGGCGGTGCGCGATGGATTGTATGGGATTGGATTGAATGCCAAGCAGAGAGATGGTAGCTGCAGGGGTTGCCAAGAGTGTGTATGAGCAGTGTATGAGCAGTGCGCCTTTATATATATGTGTTTCAAACCTCAGCACGTCTGATAAAAAACACAATGGACCGGCAGAATCAGGCTGCCGTGTCCATTGCAAAACAACACATACCACTGCGCGTTGTACACGTGCTACAAAAGAGCGTCGTCGTGTGCAGGCAGGCTGTGGCAGATCAGATCTCATTGATCAACCGCGTGGGTGCTGGCAAAGGGGTTTCGGAATGGGTTTTTGTTGCCAAAACGATGATTCGGCTGTATGATGACAGTGCTGTGCACGTTGAGGTGCAACAAGTGTTGGTGGAGAACAAGATGGTGGCGGATGTGTTGGTGCCAGCGGTGATCAAGTGTGTGGTAAGCAGCCGGAAGTACTCACACCTGTGAGCAGGCAGAAGGCATGGCTGTACAACACGTCATGCAGTGTGGAAAGTGTAGCACGTAGGGTGGTTTGGGGCAGGATGTCAAGGCACAGCAGAGGTACCCATGACGTGTTTGCAGAAGTTGTGCAGGTGACACGGGATACATTTGTGGTATGGGACATGGAGCGCACACACGATTTACAGTACACATGCGAGTGGGGTTTGAGGATGTAGCAGCACAGGTCACCTGCGGCTTCACCACATAACAGAGGTGGAGGCACTGTGGCATAAGGAGTGTTACCCGATGCTTGTTTTGGAAGATGAGGTTGCCGGTGCACTACAGGGGCTCACCGGGGAGCAAGGGACCACCAGCAGCGTGAAACAGTTTTCCCATTTGATACATGCTGTATGACGGAAAGGGCAAGCGCACCACCACGATTGGTACGTGCTGTGTGCAGGGGGAGGCTGTGTGTAAAGTTCTTGTTGTTGCTGTTGTTGTTGTTGTTGGTATTGCTGTTGTTGTTGTTGCTGTTGTTGTTGTTTATGTGTTTCCCCTATCGCCCCCGACAACGTCTGCCATTCCCCACACATTCCCCGCACATCACCCATCTGCCATCCCTCATACATCCACCACACATTCACCACACGTCCCCCACATGACACAACATCTGCCACCACAGCAGGACCCACCAACCGTTGGTGTGCACTGGCAGGTGATATGAATTGCCATTTCCCAAAACAGTAGCCACCATACCCCCCCCCTGCAGTCAACGGGTGATTGTGCATAGGTGCTGCGATACGGTCGACAACCATGCTGCGCGAGGGAAACGGTGTGACGGGGTGTCGGAATTGGGGGTGTATGGCGTGCTGGTGCGCACTGGTGACGGGGAGGTGAAGGTCAACAAGAGCGCAGGGGTGCGGACCAAGGCGGCAGAAGAAGGTGGGGTTTGCAGTGTTGGATAGTCCGATGCTGCTAGGTATGAGGGGCGTATTGTTTGTCGAGCAGTGTGATTTCTGCTGAATATTACACACGTGGTAACATCACCCATCCACTTCATTCATACTAATTGGCGACAGACTGTGGTGTTGTTGGTGTACAAACGGGTCCTTGCACGACAACGCGGCAGTGCACGCAACACAGTTGACGAGGTACACTCTCTCTCTCCCACCTGATATCATCCGCCGATGATGCCGACATCACATGATCGATCGCTAAACAAATATATCCATTTACATTGCCCGAAAAAGCAAGATCACACGCCACCATGCCCGAGCAGTCAAGGGGTGGCACTCAAGTTATTGCGGGTAGCGAACTGTAGACTGAAAGTCTGCAGTTCGAAACTCTCAGCTTCCACATACGATGTGGCTTGCCATGGACATTGTCCGCGTAGGTGCAAATCCTGCTGGTGGTATCAGTGTTTTTGCCAAGCACACACCACACAAACAACACAAGACACACAACATTTTCTTGCGCTGGGAAATCCTCTCCCACTGTGCCATAGATACACCACATCCTGAGAACCTTACAATGAGTAGGTTGGGGAGCGAACAGATATGTACATGCCTGACAGAACATCAAATTCACACGTGCTAGTAACTTTAGCATGCTCAGACTATGCATGGAAAACAGCACCCACAACATTCACACGTAAGACTATGCACCCAACAACATCCTCCCCCGACTCGGACCCCGTGCTCTGTCCTCAAACGCTTGCACATCCACAGGTTCCCGCCTGCGCATCAATGCAACCACCTCTTGGGCATCTTCGGGTGTTGTAACCACAAGTGGGTGCCATGCAAATACCTCGTGCACCTGTGTTGATGTATTTTTCTTGAACTGCCATCCACACGCCGCCACCAACCAGACATACCAGTGTATAGCCCATCACCTCTTCAGAGCCATCCGCGTGCAATGGCGTGACAGTTGGTACGACAGCAGGGTACAGGAAACGCCTGCTCTTCCTGACCTCTGGCTTCCTTGCATCGACATCATAGCTGTGAATGCAAGGACATGTTGTTTGCACGTCACATCAGCTTGTGAAACACAAGCAAGTCATACCTCATGACACGATTGTCAGTAGGTGTTTGATCATAGAGGCGACCACGTGCGATAAGGACAAGCACTGCTTCAAGGCTTTTGGTTACTTCGTACCTGTTGAGCGTCCCTAGAAGTTTGTACTTGTTGGTAGAATACACAAGATGGTGCAAGCCTTTTGTGATGGCCGACTGATATGCTTGGTTGCACTGTGTGTGGAAGGGGGAGTGTGTATGGGTGTGTGGCCACACACACCATGGCACACCATGGTACGCACCATCATGTAGACCTTGTGGCCATTGCTCAAACGGTATCCTTTACCGAGTACGAATGTCCTGCCCCCATATACCAAGGTTGCCTCCCAGTAATCTTCAACCTCTGTAGTTCTGTACACAATTGAGAGTTTGTTGGGGCATTGTTTTCCTAGAAGCAAACAACCACAGTCGTATGTGCGTACGTGTATATGTTTTCGGTCGGATCAGCACCTGCTCGAACCTCAATAAAGGACCTCGCCCTGTACACATGGGGGACAGTGTTTATGGGGTCAGGTAGGTACACCTGTTGTCACATACCTGGGAGGCACTGGCTGCTCACGGGCAATTTGCGTAAGCTCGTCGGTATTGTACTCCGGATTGCTCAGATCCCAGGCGTCATAATACATGTGACCAGTGACTCCTGTGTGTTGTATCACACAAACCATGTACCCATTGCGCATGTTTTGGCTGTGTTGGGACAACATACCTCCACGACGTGCCGGCTTCCTAATCATCGTGTCCGGCGTCCGGCCCCACACACCCTGTATTAATACCAGCCCCAAATCTCCTTCGACCCGCTGCGCTGGGTCCTCCTCCAAGTAGGTTTCTTCCCCTACATCATCCTCCAATGCATCATCATCATCCTCTGCCTCCTCCCCCCCTCCATCCCACTGTTCCACAACCCTGGGTACATTGTGCGACACTGGTGATGGTGCGCACAGATCAACTCTTGGACATATGCTCCACATACCCTCCGGGCTTTGGCTCGTACATGTCTTGCAGCGTGTCTTCCATGATGTTGTCCACAGTAAATCCACCCTGCTTCAGCCGCTCTAGGAACCTTTTTACATTTTCCTTGGCTTTTTCCACGTTTTTGCGGTTACAAAAAACCAGTGGTGCACAGGCAAACTCCTCTGCTACCTGTGCGTGTATGATGGATACATCTTGTGGTGCATGTTGGTGCATGTATTCAGTATTGTCCTGCCATACCACAACAAAACGACGGTTTCCTCCTTTGCCAGTGCCCTCACTAGTACCCGGCGCCAGTGTCTGCACGACCAGTTGTGTTTGCACCAGGCCCCCTATTGACAAAGTTGCCTCCCACATAGACCCCTCTCTGCTTGTGTTTTCCAAACGTTGCCCCTGCTTTTCCTGCTGAAGGAATACAGGTGTGTACTGTGTAATGAACATGACATGAGCTACATCCATGTTTCATACCTCGAAGCGCATGTTGACATATTTTGTTATGTCACCTCCTCGCCCCCTAGACACGAGCAGCGCTGGGTTGTCTTTCACTTTGTTGCAGAAAACTTGTACCCATCTGCGTAATAACGCTGCGTGTCATGACGAAATGCCTGCCCTCGCTGTGGTGTCTGGGGTGGGAGTGCGTGTGTCGGCAACAATGCACAAAACATACCGCACAAACATGCACACACGCACAGGTGCACAACACGCACAGCAAACAACATACACAGTACACACCCCACACACACAAAACACACACAGACACATAGCAAACAACATACACACACAGCACACACAGTACACACAGTACACACACACACACATACACACCCACAGCACACACAGCAAACAACATACACAGCACACACACACACACACAAAACACACACAGACACATAGCAAACAACATACACACACAGCACACACAGTACACACAGTACACACACACACACATACACACCCACAGCACACACAGCAAACAACATACACAGCACACACACACACACACAAAACACACACAGACACATAGCAAACAACATACACACACAGCACACACAGACACACACACACAGCACACACGCAAATAAACATACAACACACACACAACAAAAACACACACAGACACACAGCAAACAACATACACAGCACACACAGCACACACACACACACACATACACACCCACAGCACACACAGCAAACATCATACACAGCACACACACACACACACAACACACACAGACACATAGCAAACAACATACACACACAGAACACACAGACACACAGACACACACACACAAATAAACATACAACACACACACAACAAAAACACACACAGACACATAGCAAACAATATACACACACAGACACATAGCAAACAACATACACACACAGACACATAGCAAACAACATACACAGCACACACAGCACACACACACACATACACACCCACAGCACACACACCACAGACACACTCACACACACAAACTGTCTTTCACGCACACAAAACAAACAAACACAATCATACCATACAGTACGTGTAGTACCAGCTGTCTTCTGCAGTCTTTACCGCCACAATTTCTCCTACAATGTGCGCTGTCTTTTTGTCATCGTTCATCCACATCAATCGGCGATATTGTTGTGGGCTCGGATCGACCCTGTGATGGTGCACACCCACATTGCAGACACATTGCAGACACACGGTTGCGCAGACACCCCATACCACACGGCAAATGGCTGCCTCCGTGCCCTCTGTGCCCTCTTTTCCAATGTCTCTTTATCAAATGCATTTTTCCTGTGTTGATATTTGATCATGGTCTATATGCTGTCAGACCACACACATGACACACGTACCCATGGAATGACACTGCATACAGCTCCCACCCCCGGCTCAGGAGGGCGCCATTTGTATCATTTGCCTGGTGTTCGAACAACATGTCAATTGTGCGTTTGATGGAAGTCTCTGCTATCAATTCCTTTTTCCTTTCAAATTCTATTGGCTGTTGTTGCATGACATATTCCACAAGTGCATCTTTCAACTGGTTTCGACTACCGACTTCCTGCTCCATCTGTGTGTGAGTGTGTGGGTAGGTGGTGGTGGGGGTGGATGGGTGTAGGTGTGGATGGGTGTGCGTAGGCGGGGGTGTGTGGGTAGGCGTGGGTGGGGGTGGGGGTGCATGGTAAACATCCACCCAGGCATACATGGGTGTGCACAAGGTGTGGATGTTTTGACAAGTATCCCCCTCGTACATTTCTAACGATGTCTGCCACACATCGGTCTCTATCCAACAAGATGTTTTGGTGCTCCCGGTGGGCGGTGTCATTGTTCATCTCGCTTAATCGGCGTCGCAGAATGTACCACGCACGTTTTGCCGTCCCTGCGTCCAGGGGCTCCACCTCCTCATATGGTGCAAACCCCATGCAACGCCCTATTGTCAAGTGTTGGTCAAGTGTGTTGTTTGTATTGCTAGTATCACACACACACACCCCTTTCACAAGTACCTTTGTACACCCCCGGCAGCACGCTGTCATCTGCCTTTATTGTTATAACAAAAAAATCTATTGCTTGCTGGAGCTTTGACCCACAAAACCCTGCTGATACAAGCTCACTCCAGAAACTGGCGGTTTTGTATTCTTGGCCATCCATTTCTCTGTGAAATGGCCGTGCCTGGTGCACGCCACTCACCACTGCAATGACCTCCACACTGCACTCGTGCATAAATGCTGCACAGAGCGCCACACGTTGTGCCTCTGGCATGCGCCACAGCTGACGGTGTCTGACAGCCTGTATTATCGTAGACAACAATATGGGCACCGAGGTGTCAGTCACTCCATAACAAACATACCTCTGCCAAATCGGTGGCTTGATGCAACAGGGCCTTGAGGTCGTTGTACTCCACCCCTTTGAGCCCAGGGTATGTATCACACCCCCGCAGCACCATGAATAGTGCGCGCTGATATGGGGTGGGGTGGGGGGTGTCGAAAATGTCGCGTGCGAGTGCCATGTGGTCAATTCTGTACATGGAAGCACCGTGGTTGACCTTTGTCATCAATGCCGGCACGAAACGGTAAAGCTCGACATTTCTGGTGCCCATCAGGTGGGTAACCAGGTCACCATCGACCGAAATCACCATCACCTTTTTGGCACCAGGGACTGGAGAGAATGCTGCGTCTTCCGCATCTCGCACAAGCTGGTGATCTGCGTCACCACAGCATCCCACTATGTGGACCTTGTGGAGAGCTTCACTGTGTGTGGATGTGCGTCTGATGTGTGGATGTGTTGTCCCAGTATAGCACACTACCCACCGCACATTGGGGTTGTGTAATGTGTGTAGATGTGTGGATATGTGTGTGTGTGTGTATTTGTGTGTTATACCGGGAATTGCATAATCGGGTTGTGAACACATAGCACACACCGGTCAATGAAAGCACGCAGCGCTTGCACAACGTGCTTCTGCTGCTGCCTTGCTGGCCTGCCCCCCTTCCTGGTCACGGCATCCTTGAGTGGATCCCTTCCCGTGTCAATGTACAACTGTAGATTAATATGTGGGAATGATCTCAAAACAACACATGTCAGCACGCATATCATCATACCCGGACACTAGATGCACCCTCTTCAGCGGCCCATTTGGCCAAGGACATGATAATTGCCGCCATCTTAAAGCCACCATTGTATGAAAATCCCATGTCGATGCAAACCACAGACTCGTTCCACACCATCCTGTACATAGTGACCTCTTCCCAAAACTCGCCACGGTTCACGGGCTGCCCATCATCACCCTGCTGAGTCTCCATATTATCCATATTCTTCCTAACCTTTATGATTTTGGTCCACCAATCGTTGATCCCCATCTGTGAGCGGGGTGTGTGTATTGGTTGTGACAACATCACATGCCGTGACATCACAGCATAACGCGAGGCACTCTGTACACACGCCATAAATGCACGCCAACCATACCGTTGTATATTGCAGTAATCTTGTAAGAAGCAGGTAGCGTGTGCAGGCGTGTGAAGAGGAGTGTTGATCCTGCAGGACAGGGGGTGATCAGCAGCAATCAGTAATCAGCGCAGAGTTGTTTGAATGCGTGGATAAACGCGAATATTTGCTTGTTGTTTGCAATTATTGTGCGGGAGAAATAAAACTCCCCATTTATAAAAGTGAGGGGCAGTATGAAGCAAGGGCCTGTCACTCGTGTCGGGGAACGCTGCTGCAGGCTATTGAGTGGGGTCATGAGCTTACAACAGTGTAACCTGTGTTACTAGAACGTAATATTTGACATCACTGAGGACAATGTTGTACCAAGGGGAAACTCAAGGAAAACATACAAGGGGAAACCACCAGGGCAGGTTCAGGGACAAGAGAACAGCAGAGTGCTGTTTCGTGACAACAAGTGTGTGCCTGAAAGGTCAACAACGCCAACCCAGGGCGTCCTGACAATGCCCACTGCAACAACCTGCTGCACTCTTCGTGTGTCGTCGCAATGGGAGTGGAGAGCAAGGTGGTGAATGCCGTAACAAAAAACAAATATTCATACCACCACATACAAGTCATGCAATACAAAACTCCCCCGCCTCGAGCCCTGCCACCCTCCCAAACACCGCACACTCGAGCAACGAGTTCCCCCCCAGCCTATCCCCCATGCATCCCCTCCTGCTGCCTCTCCCGCCGCGTACAGCCCCTCGATCACCTCACCATCCTCCCTCAGCACCCGTGCCCGCTGGTCCACTGCCACCCCACCCATGGTGTAATGCACCAGGGGGGTGACACGAGCAAGGTAGTACGATGCTGTGAGGGAGTCTTGGAAACCATGGGGAAACACACGCCGACCAACAGGGTCTGGTGCGCACCACTGTATGCCGCTGTGTATTGCTGTAATGTGTGGGACAAGACCTCCACATCACACCCAATCACTGCTGCAGCCGCCGGGATACCCTCATGACATGTTGCATCAGCTTTTTGTGCACATGAAACCCCACATCTGGTGAGCGGATGGACTGTGCATGAAGGATGAGCTACGCATTGTTTTGTATCGCTGCAGCCTTTCGGCCCGCAGTTCACTCCCCAACAAATTCTTGAGTGGTACCCCTTTACTCCAGTGCTACCGCACACACGGATCAGTCGATGCACACTGCCCACATGCTCCAATCCGTCATACTGTACATGTGCCCAACAGCTGTGGGCATCACCATCAGCCTTGTGCACACATTGTCACCCCGCTAGCACACCCTGCAAAGTATTGGAAAGTTGTTGCGTTGGCTACCACAGTGTCAAGTATTCCCAATACAACCTCTTTGCGTACGGTCCTGGGAGCAAATCCCTCACAGTCTACGTGGGGTACACCAACAACTTGTGGAAGCGCCTTGGTGAACGTCCCCCCTTCCTGGGGATGGTGTGCCTGACAGCCTCAAGGACATTGAGTTGTGGGTGTCCCGTGTCAGTGGTGTACCTGTTGCTGACATAAAACCGCAGTACAAACTGGGTGGTGGTACCAAGCGCAAAGGTAGAAAGGGGGGAGATCCCAAACAGAAGGACAGTGCATTGCTGGCTTTTATGTCTATTGTTGCCAATATTTTGCACGATGGTGCAAGTGGTGGCGCAAGCGGCAGTGCTGGGGCTGGTGAGGTGCCTGATGTGTGGGAGTGACATGGATGAGTAGTTTCCGTGGTCACACCTTGGTGGTTCGTACTGAACCAGTGGGGATTGTCCATTCATCGGGGCTGGGTGGTATCCAAACCTTTTGCTTCTGTTGTGGTGGTGCTTGTGCTCCCTATTGCATTACAACCTCTTGTAGCGAGAATGAGTGGTTCATTACTGAGTAGGCATAGCATACAAAGCCGAATCCAAGGATAGGTCTGTACAAAGCACAAAAACACGGTGTGGAAACGTCTCAAAAGAGTAAATACAGAGTGTGTTGCCTGTGTTGTTTGGCAGTTGACAACAGGGAAACTACAAAACCTATGTGGTGCTACCCTCACAAAACCCCCCCGCCTCGAGCCCTGCCACCCTCCCAAACACCGCACACTCGAGCAACGAGTTTCCCCCCAGCCTATTCCCACCATGCACCCCCCCCGCCGCCTCTCCCGCTGCATACAGCCCCTCGATCACCTCCCCATCCTCCCGCAGCACCCGTGCCCGCTCGTCCACCGCCACCCCACCCATGGTGTAATGCACTACCGGCGTTATGCGTGCCACATACCATCCTGATGCAAGATCCATGGTGTCTGGAAACACACATCGTCCTAGACCATCTGTGTTACTGGCCGCCGCTGCCACATTGTGCATCGTGTCTATCAACGCCGTGGCATCACAACCAATGATCGCTGCCACCGCCTCGAGCCCGCCCTCCACGTGCTGCATCAGCTTTTTGTGCACATAAAACCCCACATCTGCCGGGTTGATCAGATGTGCGCTGAGTATCAACCACGCGCGGTGTGGTGGTGGCAACGCCTGGATTGCCGCAGAACTGTTTTGGGTGGGTGGCGTGGTGTATACCAGGCAACACACAAAACACACACCATACACCCCACCAAAACATACACGACATCGCGCGTCGCCAGCTCATTCACAAACCGTCGCCCATGCTCGTCCACCAGCACCCCACCCACCCCCCTCAATTTCTCTGGCGCCAAAAACTTGGTCTTGGCATCAGGATCCCCAGGATCCACAAACCCTGTCGGGTGCACCTGCACCTGCTCCAAATGCTTTGTTGCTGCCCCCACATCCCTTGCCAGCGCCAACCCATCCCCCGTTGCAAACGCGCCATTGGTGGTGGGCAAATTGCTCGCCTGCGGTGCATATGCTTGCAACAGCGTTGTATTAGCCCCAAAACCCCCTGAAGCCAACACGACGGCACGGGCCTGGTATGTGATGGGTGTGGCGTGCTCGTGCTGTGGCTCCACTATTATTTTGTAGTACGTGTTGTTTTTGGCAAGTGCAATGACCCGACTGCTCGTGTGCACATCAATGGCACCTGTTGGGAATGGTGTGGAGGAGGGAGTGATGAGGGACATGGTGTGGAGGAGGGGAGTGATGAGGGTAGTTGTGAGGGCAGTGATGAGGGTGGTGATGAGGGCAGTGGTGAGGGCAGTGATGAGGGCAGTGATGAGGGGAGTGATGAGGGCAGTGATGAGGGTGGTGATGAGGGGAGTGATGAGGGCAGTGATGAGGGTAGTGACGAGGGCAGTGATGAGGGCAGTGACGAGGCCAGTGATGAGGGTGGTGATAAACGGCAGTGATAAAAAAGTTCAATAATATACGGTAGTGATAAAAAAGTTCAATAATATACGGCAGTGATAAAAAAGTTCAATAATATACGGCAGTGATAAAAAAGTTCAATAACATACGGCAGTGATAAACTCCACACATGGTATACTCCACACACACCATGTGCTTGCACGGCCTCGATCTGTGCACGCATCAGTGCAAACCCAACGTTGGGCCCCTTGGTGGGCGTCCTCGTGCGTGCATGGCTGTGCCCACCCAGCTGCACAATCCCGTCGAGCACCACACTGGTGTTGGTGGTCAGGAATGCCAAAGCTGCAACACTGTCCTCCTGAGTGGGCGGTGTGTATGGGTATGGTGGTGTACTACTCGGCGTGCGTACCGTACACCCACCCACCGCCAGTCTCTGCACAAGCCGCTGATCACTCAACCCTTTGCCAGATGCGAGGGTATCGCCCACAAAATCAGCCACAGAGTCGCCCCCCGCACTGTTCACAGCATTGATGCCACTGCTCGCCTTGGCACTGTTGCCACCAAGCTGGGGCTGCTTGTCTAGGATGGCAACACGTAGCCGGTCATCAACCCCAGCTGCTGCTCGTGCTGCTGTCACCCCAGCAAGGCCACCCCCAATAACAACAACATCATAATAATTTGCTGGTGGTTTTTGCACCATCGTTGATCGAGGTACATCAAACACATTCGGCACAACAAGCACAGCCACAATCGCCACACCAATGGCGGCTATAAGTCGCATGTGCGGATGATTTGGTGGTGAGATAATATTTTTGTGAGATACTTATTGGTGGAGACACAAACACGTACACACCACCTTGGTGTGAAGCAGCACCCCTGGTAGCTTTCCCCTTGAACCCCCCTTGAAATACATTTCCCTTGGGGTGTCCCTAGTTACATAGGGTGTAAAGCTCTACAGTAGCGTTCCACCAGGGGGTTGATATATACCAAGGGACCAACTCAAAGAGAAAGCTACAGGGCAAACACAAGGGCCACAGCATAACCAACAACACAATACCACAAGACATGCCAATACCACAGTTCAGTTGACCAACCCATCATCAAACAATCCACGATACCAGCAGCCATGTTGTCCCCATGACCATCAACCATGGGCTCCCAAACAACAACCACAAACCCCGCACGGGGGGCGACCACGGATCAAGCTGCGCCACCACATGCGTCCATGCTGGGTGCCACATGCCATCATCCCCTAATTGCCCCATATCCCTCGTCTGTGGGTTGGCCATCGACACACACTGTGCCTCATGCAGCGCCACCTGCCGCCGCAAAAAGCGCACCCGCACTTGCCACTCGCGCAGTGCGGTCCAGCAATTGCAGAGCCACACATTGATGCCCACGCCCCACATGAGCGCAAACACCGTACAGGACCGTACTACGGTGGGTGCAGACGGGTGGTGAGTGGTAATGCTGGTAAACAATGATGCCGCCCCATCAAAATGGTACACCCAACGCCTGTGTTGGAGGCACGGGTCGTATACGACTGTGTACTTCAACATTCACACACCTTGCACCACGCACCTTGCAAACGACCCGAGGCATTCAAACTGCTTCCACCCCCCCGCTGCTGATTTCCCAAGCACAGAACAAAACCCCTGCGGCCGGAAGAAATTGCACAAGAGCGCAATATTGATAACGAGTGCCGACCAACACTGTTCGCGCAACATCATGGGGAGGTTGAATTGGTAGGTCAGGGGGGACATCATCATTTCCGTGATACTGCTGCGGAGGATGAGGCATGGGTAGTTGGGGCGGAAGATGAAATTGAAGAGGGCGAGGATCATGCGACATATACGGTGGATGCGGAGGAGCACGGGGCGGTAGCATGCTGTGTGTTGTGGGATGGGGGTGTTGCTTGGGTGTGTCTATGTGTACAGTCATACAAGCATAGGTGATGCTGTTGTGTAGCTGTATGGAAATCAATATGTGTGCATGCATGAACACACAGTCAACATATGCATTACCACTCTACACACAAACAATACCCGATACATATGCGCCCATTTGTTGCCTGCTCAGTAACAATACTCGATACATATGCACCCTACCCATTTGTTGCCTACACACAAACAATATGCGCCCCACACCCTCGTGTTGCCTACACACAACCAGTATGCGCCCCACACCCTCGTGTTGCCTACACACAAACAATATGCGTCCCACCTACTTGCTGCCATCCCACACAAACAATATGCGTCCCACCACCTTGCTGCCATCCCACACAAACAGTATGCCACCACCTTGCTGCCATCCCACACAAACAGTATGCCACCCACTTGCTGCCATCCCACACAAACAGTATGCCACCCACTTGCTGCCATCCCACACAAACAGTATGCCACCCACTTGTTGCCATCCCACACAAACAGTATGCCACCCACTTGTTGCCATCCCACACACCAAACCCACACACACCAAACCCACATACCATATCGATCGCTGCTACAGCACAAGGCAAATGGAAGTATAAAGGCCTTGGATCCCATGGCAAAATACAAAGAACTGTTGTGGGTATGTTGTTTTTGTGAGTGTTGTTTTGTGAGACCCGCAACGCGGGTGGTGTGTACAATGTCCACACCACTCAACAGGGTCCCCCCACCCACCCACCGGCTCCCCACCAGAAAGTACCTCCATTCATACACGCCCAGGTCGTGGGGCCGCACAATGGCCAGTTGAAACATGGTGATGATGGCACACACACCCAACGACCATGCTGCATCAGAGTTTTGACGAAAACAAAACCACTCGTTGCGAAAGGCTTCCTCAAGTTTGGGGTCTGCAAACTGCAAATAGTTGTCGGATATTAATGGTGGTGGGCGTTCTTCCTGGCGAGATGTGGAAGCGATTGCTGCCATAATGCGGTGGTGCTATGATATGTGCCATAGCATGGTTGATGTGCTGTGGTTGATGATGTGTGTTGATGACTAAGAAATGGTGATGCATCAACGGGACTCAGCTGGAGGAAAAAAAAATAGCCAAGCTGGAGAGCATGAAGAACAACATGTACATGTGACACAATAGTACATCGTACATTGCATACATTGCATAGTACATAGTACACAACACACGTGCAGCACACGCAATGGAGTAAACTCGCACAAATCCTGCACGATCTGAAACCCAAGATCCAACCCTGATGGCTGGGACTATGTTTCTGCAGCACTGGTTGGTGTTTGTTGGTCTTTTGCGATTGCTCTCAGGTTGGTTGTTGGTTGAGGCTGATGATTTTGCTGACACCACCGATGTTGTGATGACACGTGACGGTGTCCAACACAGTCTACCTGGGCTTTTTCAACTTTACCAAGTTTCAAGCATACCTATTTGACCTTGCACCACATCAAGGTATGTGTTGGATTGCCAGCATTGCTCTTTTTTGCAACAGCCTACATGTGACAGCCTACATTGCATCCCGCCATCAGTGACTCCATTGTATGGACGCACCTTTGGAATATGGACACTGCTGTCCTGCACACTGTGCCTCATCTGTGCGCGCAACCCCTGCGTGCGACCTGTCTATGGTATGTACACTTGTTTGGCGCACATTATTGGACACACACACACACACACACTTGCAGCACACACGATGAAGTACATGTGAAGTACACATTCCACATACATCTCGTACAAGTGTGCATCTCTAAAAACGCACACCCCACCACCATCCCCCAGCTGCCACCTTGGCATCATTTATACTTGCCATTTTGCATTTTGTGACTGAGGTAACCGTGTATGGAACCATGAGCTGGCGCAAGGCCGCCACACCCCTTGTGGTGGCAGGTGTGTCTGGTTGAGGGTGTGTTGAGTGTGTGGGCCTTTAGTTGGTGTGCTTTGGGGTGTGTGGTGGTGGTGTGGGTGCACCACAGTGTGGCGGCAGTGTGCAAGTTGTATTGCAGCTTGTGTGTGGATGCTTGCGTGCATCGTATCATGGTGCTTCTGCATTGCGCACATGTATTCAAGCAGCAAATACACACCCACTGCACATGTTCAAGCACTACCACTCCCCCTCTTTGCCATCAAGGTTTCTCAACACTATGGATGGGATTTGGCTGGAACTATTACACAGTAGAAGCATCGGATGGCAGGCATGTGGTATTTGTTGAGGGGTCTTTGGGGTGTTGAGGGGTCTTTGGGGTGTTCAGGGCCATGTGTCAATGCGTGGGTTGCTGGCGGCCTACACTTGCTGTTGAGAGCAATTGCCCACTGCCCCTCACATACACACACAGTGATTTTGGTTTGTTTGCCAAGTCCAAGCAAGGCTAGCATGTGAACAACATTGGCCAGTCGATCGTCGGTCATTTTTATATATATTTCATCCCTTCCAACAAAGCAGCAGTAATTTACAAATGACGTCGTTTCGTGTGCCATGTAAACCCACCAAAAACCATCAAATAATACCATGTCCTTTCCAGAAACACACGCATCGTTGTTCAACAACACATGCTCGACGGAATGTACACCAATGTCGTGCCCTGTTTGACCTGTTTTCATCGCCATCAAACAGCAAAGATAGTTTAAGAGGCAGCAAACAATCATCAACGTGCGTTTGTAGTACTTGTTACATACAAATGTCAATTGGCGTTGACCACCGCCACCACCACAACAACACCACAGCCCAGACCCACCAGCACAAGCACTCGAGCTCTTGAAATGGGCAAAGGAGCATGGACTGCCATCCCAAACACAAGTATGCGTGCTGTCTCGTGCACGCATGGTCAACCAACCACCATCTGTGATCACCCCACCCACTAGCTGGCTCCACAAACCACACCATGGGATGGCTGGGGCCTGTATGCAACAGCGCCCATCGCTCCACGTGATGCACTGTTCAATATCCCCGACACATTGCTGCTCTCGGGAGACACTGTGCTTGACCATTCCCGCATTGCATCCTTGCTCCGTAATGATGATCAAGGTACCACACACATACACCACTGGGCATTGCTCGCATTGTTCCTTACAGAAGTGCGTGTGCTGGGTGATCCCCCAGGTATGGGCATTGAGAGGTGACGATGTGCGCCACTCGCCCTCAGCATCCATATTGTATACATTGTGCATATCCCCATGGTGTGTACGGTGTGCCCCATGTGTGTGCCCAGGTGTCCCCATGTCATGGAAGCCATATGTGGACAACTTGCCCCTCAATACCACCAGTGTCCTCACATGGAGCCCTGCAGAGGTACATGCATAGAGTGTAGGACGTGCATATGTCCATGCATGTATATTAAGGACTGTTGTTTCGCACATGTGCACACCCATACACTCTTCCACTCTTATTGATTCCAGTTGGCTGAGCTGCATGGCTCACCCATGGCACGATACGCAAAAGAAGTGCGCAACTTTGCCAAAAATTGCATACAAAGCCTGCAACCATTGATCACACGAGCAGAACAAAACCAGCTGCTGCCAGCACATGCATTGACCGCACCGTGGTTGAGCTGGGGTTTGACCATGGTGTTGACCAGGGCCATCAGCTTGCGCAACCGCGATGGACTGGAGGTTTGTGTGGTAGTCATGCGCAGGGCATGCTTATTGTGTCCATACAACACAGTACCCAACACCCACCCACCCACCCCAGGTATTGGCACCATGGGCAGACCTGGTCAACCATGATGTGACCTGTGAGTGCTTTTTCGATTGGGACAACAGCTCCCAGTCACTCGTGCTCTACCCCGACCGTCACTATGCCCCCGGTGAACAAGTCTTTGTGTCGTATGGGCAGAAACCAAGTGGCCAGCTGCTCCTGTGCTATGGATTCTGCCCACCACGTGGATCCAACCCACATGATGCAGTGTTGGTATCGATGGGGCTGGATGTAGAAGATGCGCATGCAGGGGCCAAGCTGAGCGCCCTCTTGCGGTAGGTAATTTTGGTTTGTTTGCATACGATGAATAATGCACAGATGCATACGATGAATAATGTACACACATGATATTTGTTCAGTGTGTACACACTTACCAACCAAAAACCAACCAATTATACACACAATGTGTGGGAAAAACACTCATAACCAAAACACATACTCCAACCCAACACAACAAAGGCATGGAGTGTCGCCAGTGCGTGACTTTGAAATGCAGCTTGGCCGCATGCCGTCTGCCATGTTGCCCTATGCTGCACTGCTGGCAGACACCAGTGGGGATGAGGGGGTGCTGGACCGCTTGGCTGAGGCAGTGACAGCAGCTGACCATGGTGCAGAGTCAACGGGGCTTGTCAATGATGGTAGGCGTGATGGAAGTGGATATGATGGAAGTGTGGGCGTCTGATGCAGTATGATACATATATGATATACATACATGATGTACATACATGATACGACATTGTGACAACCCCCCCACAGCACAATTGCGGTTGGCGTATGCACACATACGTGCCGCGTGTCAGGCAACACTGGATGGGTACACCACCACTATGGAGCAGGACAAGGCCTGGGCTGAGGAGGGTGGTGTTGCTGCACAAAGCACAGCGTCGAGTGAAGATCGCAGTAGAGCAAGCCTACCCACCATGCAAGATGGGGCTGCACCAGCACCACCACCAGCACCACCACCAGCGACACAGAAAAAAGGACGGGGCCGGACGAAGAAAAAACGGGGTGCACAAAGCAATTCAACGGCTCGTTTGTTGGTGCCACTGCAACCCATCACAGAGCAAGAGCAACGTGCACGGGCTGCAGCGTTGAGGCCACTGCTGGCGGGGGTGCGTGTGGGGGAACGACAGATTTTGTATCAACATGTGTTTCAGCTTGGCCAGGCTTTGCGAGGTTGAGAATTGGGACCTGAGCAATATTTTTCATATGGCAATATTCCATTGCAACAATACAACAACCTCAACAACAACAACAACAACAACAACAACAACAACAACCCATCGTTGACCACACCATCTGTATCACCACGACCTATGTTGTCACGCACATCTCGCCTGTTATCCTTGCGCACTGTATGTGCAATCGAGCAGATCACAGCACAACATACTCTTGCACGACCAAACGCGTTGCATCGCCTGCATGCTAGCCATGCAACCGTCGATGATGATGACCTAGAATTCTACTCACCAGCTGTGCAAGAACAACTGACCAAGTATGATAGTGTGATTAAGTGTTTGTACTATTATCATCAGTAACCACCCAAACACCACCACCACCTCAGGGTGCAACATGCGTTTCAGCGCACAGTACCACTCATCAAACGCTTTCCATACTTTGATGTCGACACCAAACAACGTTTTGTCAATGAGGTATGTGCTGAGATGCACATTGTTTGGTGTTTTGCATGAGTGTTGTGAACATCACGCACCAGCGGTCCCTGTCACATGCCCTTTACCACATATGGCACATTGTGACTCAGATGCTTGCGTGCAATACCAATTACGTGTGTTTGGTTGGTGTACTGCTGTGCACGTCAGCAGTTTGCATCATTTCGCACACGAAACATTGTCCTGCATGGTGTCTTTGGTGTATAATAGGAGCGTGCACACAACCCCCATGTGGGAGCGCACACACACACACACACACACACACACACACACACACACACACACACACAC
>VFQP010001431.1_pt1 | contig 31954 bp, 58 predicted proteins | sample 3512351 | NCBI WGS metagenome assembly VFQP01 (sample SAMN10412372, study PRJNA504923) | tailings metagenome | isolation source: Relicate 1 Philex TSF1 revegetated site | place: Philippines: Tuba, Benguet | collected 2017-08-29
CACACACACACACACACACACACACACACACACACACACACACACACACACACATGTAGGGAATGGAGGCAGCGTATGATGGAGGATAGTGACTACCATCCACGTGCTGATTTTCTTATTGATGATCCTCCTAGTATACCCAACAACAACAACACTGCTGGTGATCCTTCTGGCATTACCGCCACCACCACCACCACCTCCAATGCCAACAACAACAACACCACTGCATCCCCCGGGGTCATTGTTATTGAGGAGTATGAACACCAGGCAGCACGTGGTATGCAGGAAGCACTGCAAGCAGCCATGTACACGCAGGTGGTCAACAGTTGGTCAGCCTTTGCAGAGGTGCGGTGGTGGTCGTGGTGATAGTGTTGCTTGTGCATGCGTGTGGTTGACGACTGACCTGTATGTGGGGGCAACCTGTATGTAAATATGCATTGCTCTATGCAACATGCTTTGGTTGTATGCACATCAAGCAATAAGTAGTTGTGCAAATCAAGTGTATTACGCACACCAGGCACCAGTGACACGACCAACAAACAGTGACATGCAACAACAAACAGTGACATGCAACAACAAACAGTGACACTGTGAATGAGTGACTGAGGGACACAGAAGCACCCCCCCATAAGCACCCCTCCAAAAGCACCCACACACAACCACCCCCTCTCCCTCACAGGAGCTTGAAGAGCTCAAAATGCGAACCAATTTTGTTGCCTTTACATTCACAGACCCCCGCACTGAATTCCAGTGGGAAGCCAGTCGTTTATTTGATACCCTCATACAACAACTCCCCATGGCCATGATGCAGGCATGTCAACACATGGCAGTGCTGGAGCTCACTCGTGCAGTGGAAGCGACTGGGAAGGTGGTGGTGCATCCCGGGGTGGGGGGGGGGCGGCGATGGGGGGAGGCGCAAAGGGGGGCGCATGGTCAAGGGGTGGGGCATGGTCAACAAGGGATGGCGCAAGGTCAACCGAGTCAAGGAGTGGGAGGAAAGGCAACGGAGCATCATGTAGAGGGGCTGCATGGGAAGAGGGATGGTGGTGATGGGATGGGGGAGGACCAAGGGGCTGGGTTGTGGGGGGAGCAGCCAACCGCAGTGTGACACATCCCCTATCTCAACTTGTTGTGTACGTCGCACGAAACGTACAGTTTTTCATGAATGTCTTTTCATTTGTCTCATTCGAGTATTTCATGTTACCAACAGAAACATCAACCAAATAATGCAAAAAAACATACTACTTTTTCCTACCCTACCCTACTACTTTTTCTTGCCCTTTTTCTTTGGCCCCCCTCCCCCTCCCTTCCCGGATTCTTCAACAGGGACCTCCCTTGCCTGAGCCTCCTCATCCGTGATCACCTCCACCCCCATACTCTTGGCAGTACCCAGCAACGACCGAAAGACGCTCTGCAGGGGCACGCCTGGCTGGTCCAACTTTTTCACCTCTGCTATATGATAGAGCTGCTTGAGTGTGATGTATCCTGCGAGATCATGCCCGGGGTTGGAACTCCCTTTTTCTATGCCTGCTGCTTGCTTTATGTACCACGTGGATGGTGGGTGCATCAATTTCTGTCGAGGTGGGTTGTGGTTGGTTAGGAGGGATGTTTAGGATGGTCGTTATAGTCAAATGCAAGCTCACTGAGGCCCCAGCATGCCTAGTATACCCACAGCGTACCCATTCAAATGTTTTGTCTTCATATGCTTTGAGCTTGACGGGCATGAGCACACCAGGCTGTGATACGTGGTGGCATGGTATTTGTACACCTTGTACACACCCTACACATGCACACGTTGACAACATGCACAACCCACCTCAACCAAACCACCTCACCTGATATTTTTCAGTTTGTGCATTAAAATCTTTGCAAAAGGCCATGATGTTGAGGCCCTGTGCACCCAACGCTGGACCAACTGGGGGTGCGGGTTTGGCCTGCCCAGCTGGGACGAGCAGCTTGAGAAACGCCTTGACTGGCTTGCTCATCGTGTGTGGTTTGTGCTATACTAGGCGAGTATTGCTATTGGATGTGGCTACATACAAGGTGCTGTTGTTGCTGGAGGCTCAATGGTACACAAGATGTTGTCATGTGGCATGCCCAACAAAGTTGTATTGATTGCTTGACTGGCTTGGTACGTATTGTGTTCTCAAGTATTGCAGGCGTTTTTGGCTCTCGAGTATGGCGTGTTGGTGGCTCGGGTGCTGTGCAAAATGGCTGCTTGATGTCATCTGAAGATGTGTTTATTTCGTTTGTATTTCCCCCCTTTGCTGTCACAAAACCTAGTCACAAGGTCACAGTACGATTTATAGTCTGCAGTAATCCATACAGAGTGTGCTTGCAAGCTGCGTGATGGATGGTTGTTGATCACAGCAACAACTGACTGTTTGCAGTATGGCAGCATACAATCGATATTTAAAAGAGTTGCAAGTAGCTGTGTCACGCAAAAACAGTACGTGGTGGAGCATGCAGATTGTTGTAGTGCGGGGTGGTTGCATATGTCACAGGCACCCATCGTCACAGGCAACCAGCTGAGAAACCTGTTGCTCCTGAACAATGCAGATGCCCTGGAAGCCATATATGAGGTGTGCGACTGGTTATTGGTGCCTCACAATAACAAACCTTCATCTGCATCTGCATCTCATCACATCTGCATCACATCTGCACCCATACAGAAAAGAGCCGTCCCAAATTGGGATCCCAGTCATGCGTGCTACGAGCGCTTTCCAGAAGTATTTGCGGGCATGATTACGTATCACCTGCTTGCGCTCTTGTCACAGCAGCAGGGGGAGCGTATAGAGGCGTATCAACATGCAGTCAAAGGGTTGACCGATTTTCTCAAGGCATTTCGTGAAGACACTGATTTTTGGCTTGTGGATGTCATGGCAGTGGTTGCACAAAACCTGAAAATGCTGGCTGAGGCTGCTGATGAGGAAGCCACTACCCAGGTATGAGGTGATAAAAAAATATATATTGTATGTATACGTGTACATCTAGATGTACATATGTATATGTACATATCTTACCAACCAAACACACATTGGTATTTGCTGGTCAATGATTGTGTTGGATACAGAGCAACCCTGTTGTCCTTACATGCTGTACAACATCCCTGCACACAGTACAACGTCCCCTGCACACAATACAACATTCCCTGCACACAATACAACATCCTTTTACATGCATTACAAACACAGGGTCAGCCATCCACCAAGTATCTTGCTGATTGTGTGGAGCAACTTCGTACATGTTTCCGCAACGTCTCACAAGGCAAAGGTATGCATTGGTATAGGGTGTAGGGGACATAGGGTGTAGGGTGTAGGGGACATAGGGTGTAGGGTGTAGGGGACATCATTGCTAGGCAACACAGCAACCATCAACACATGTGCACTGTGCGTTATGCTTCACGCACACTATACATACACTATACATACACTATACATACACTATTCATACACTATGCATACACTATGCATACACTATGCATACACTATGCATACACTATACATACACTATACATACACTATACAACACACTATATATGTCATGCTTCATTATACACATCTGATACGTACAGCCTACACATCTCATACTTAAAAACTGCTCCTATTGATGAATCTTCTGCTCCCACAGCATCACCACCTGCATGCGCACCACACCACCTGCATATTCGCACAGATGCTGGCCCCCGAAAACGCATCACCTTGCTGCTCATCAACCTGCAGTTTAAAATATTTTTCAGAATAAACTCCTTGCAGCTGTGTAAAACCCTCACACGTGCTGTCGAGACCAAGGGGTTTCCTCCATTAGAGTCATTTTCCATGGCACAGCAAGTGACCTTTAGTTATTACAGAGGACGACTGCATATTTTCAGTGAGGAATATGTATGTGAGGGGGGGTGTATGCGAGGGGCGGTGTATGCGAGGGGGGGTGTATGTGAAAACTATTGTTGTGAGGGTTTTTGTATGTGAGAACTTTTGCATGTGAAAGCTATTGTATTGGTACAATTGGTACACACTGCTCGGTACACAGGAGAGTGCAGCAGAGATGCTTGAGCGTGCATTTGCCAACTGCCACCCCTCAGCACCACACAACCGGGCACGTGTGTTGCAATACCTGCTGCCAGTCAAGATGCTCATCGGACAATTGCCCACACGGTATGTGTTGAATTTTTGTGTATAGTGTATAGTGTATGTATAGTGTATAGTGTATAGTGTATAGTGTATGTATAGTGTATGTACAGTGTATGTATTCTATAGTGTATGTACAGTGTATGTATTCTATAGTGTATGTACAGTGTATGCAACCTGTAGGTGTATCAGGAATGTATGCCTGCTGTGCATGTTGATCACACACACACACATGATCACAGGCAATTGATAGAAACGTATGGCATGCAGCAGTACCTGCCAATAGTAGAGGCAATGCAGAGTGGAAGCATCCGGGAGTTTGATGATGCTATGACAGCCAACCAATTCCACTTTATTCAATCGGTATGAACTTGACTGTGACCTGACTTTTGATAATGTATAGAGTATGCATGTTGCACAGCATCACTGCTGTGTGCTCTGTTGTGACCACCAACATCACTGCTGTGTCCTCACCATCAACCAACACAACGATACACATACACCCGTTCCATTCCACGTTCCAAGTACACACACAACAGGGTGTTTACTTGCTGTTGGAAAAATTGCGCAATGCAGTGTACAGACGCTTGTTTCGACGAGTGGCGGGACTCTGGGCAACACAACTCGCACCCGATCCTTCCAAAGGACATCAGTTGCCATTGGGTATGTATAGGGCAATGAGTGATAGGGTGATGAGTGAAAGGGTGATGAGTACATGGTGATGAGTATATGGTGATGACAGGTGGTGGCAACCCACCCAGCACGACCATCACCCAGTACCTACCCTCCACCACATGGACCACCCCCACCATTCACAGTGTACTTTCAGAAAGCACTCAAGTGGCAAGGGGAGGAGGTTTCCTATGAAGAAGTCGAGTGTATCGTAGCCAACCTGATATTCCAGAAATACATCAAAGGCTACATCAGCCACAAGTTGAGGACGGTGGTGTTGTCCAAGCAGGATGCATTTCCCCCCTTGGATGAAATACAGCTGCAGGATTTCTAGGCATGCATTTGTGTAGGCATGCATTTTAGGCTGTGCAGGCTGTAGACACCGACTTGTCATCATATTTTCCCACAACTCAGGAATCTCTCTCTAGTGATCTAGTTGCGCTCGAATGAGTGAATGAATATGCACTATTTGTAATACAACGTTGCGTGTTACATGATCATGTACAACATGCTCAAGTACACCATGCCCTCATCATTTCACCATGCCAAAACGTTCCTATGCCCAAGGCGTTGACCTATGCCCAAGGCGTTGACCTATGCAGACTGTGCCTGCAAAAAGTCAACCTTGTCCCTTGACAGCAATACTTTTTGAACACACATGAGGGCCTGCTTTTGTACTTCCGGGTCTGGGTGCATCATCAATCGCATCACAAGCTCCTTGCCACGCAAATCCATGACGAGCTGTGTTGAGGGAGAGAGGGGTATGGGTGGGAAATGTGTGGATATGGTTTTTTGTGATGATGTGACGTTGTCGTGTGGACATGCTCAAGGAGCGTGAACATCAATAAACAGTATACATCAATAAACAGTATACATCAATACACACACACAATACAATGCAGCTCCACACATACCTGTCTGCCATGAGGGAAGTAGGTTACAAACTGCCCCAAATCTGAACACCCCACAGCCAATGTACGTGCATCCCTACTAGCCTCCAACAGCTTGAGTAGCACACGTAGCATTTGAAAGTCACGTTCCTCAAATTGATCAACATTGTCACGCCAAAACTTGTCCTGTGTGCGGGGTGTGGGCAGGTGAGTATATGGGTTGGGTGTGGGCAGGTGGGTACATGGGTTGTATGGGTACATACAAACGGGCGTGGATATGAAAATACACGATCTGCAAGGTTTACACATGAGCACCCCTCCTACACACATCACCACCACTCCCTTCCACACAAACACAGCAGCACCACACACAGCAGCAACAGCAACAACATACACAGCAGCAACATACCGAGGTATGCATGGGGCTCCATTCCAGCCGACCAGCAAGCAGCTCCTTTTTATATCGCTCCCAGCTTGACATCTGGTGAATGTTGTGTGCCAGCCAGTCTGACAGCCACTCGAGTGTTTCAGCCAAATCCTCATCATCAAAGTTCTGTGTCAGGGGGACATGCATTGAATTGGTGGGGGACATGAAGAATTGGTTCATTCAAAATGAAAGCAGAATGAAATACAGGCACCACACAACCATGTACACCCTCAACACACAGTACACCCTCAACACGTAATACACCCTCAACGCGTAGTACACCCTCAACACACAGTACACCCTCAACATGTAATACACCATTCACACACACGTACGCATGCTGATTTGGCCGCCACTGCCTTGACAAGGTCTGATTCCACCACATCACTCTCCAACTCCAGACCCTCTGTCAGTAGTAGGTTTTTAATTGCAAATAGACTCACACGGAGCACTTTTTCCTTGGTTGCAAGCTTGACTATCTCAACCAAGCCAGACGCAATGCCTGTGTGGGTTTGTTATTGTGTGTGTGTATGTGTGTGTGTGTGTGTGGTGTGTGTGGGGGGGGAGGGGGGGGGCTCTAGAAAATGTGTTGCGTGTGTACGTACAAGGCCGGGTTGTACATTCGTACAACGCACACATGTACCAATACAAACACACAATCCTACCCCACGCATCGCCATTGTATTCCACTCATGTTTCCTTGCCATCTCCACACCCTTGCCATCTCCACACCCTTGCCATCATATCACCACCCTAAAACTCCTACCTGCTTTATGCATGACATGACATGCTGGTGGAAAAAACGTCAAGCTCCACACACACAGGGCCGCATCATACAGCATCTGTGGGTTGGGTGCAGGTATGCCCTGAATGCGCAACAGGGGGGCGAGGAGCTGCACACCGCCTGATCGTGTAAACAATTCCCGCACAGGGGGTTCCTTGAGTAGTGCTGCAAGGGCTGCCACTGCCACTGGGACACTCTTGGTGGGACTGCTGGGACGTCTGTTGTGTTGTGAAAGGGGTTGTATTGTTGTGTAAAGGGGATGGTTGGTATCATTGCTTTGTACATGCAGCATACTTGTGCACATACACACACACATGCATACACACGCACTGTTGTTGATATACCCACACACACAATAGTGGCAGCACACCACTCATACCGCAGCTGTGAGGAGAGCCAATCAATAAAGGACACCACCACTTGATCCAGTCCCCCCTCTGGCACAGCCGCTGCTTGGGATCCCGAAGCACCAAGCTGTGAAAGGCCCTGCAATTGTGAGGAGTTTTTGTTTGGGCGTGCATCCAGTAGGATTGTGAAGATCTCACAGGATTTTTCTTGCGTGTACCAATCCGTGCGCTGCAGCAGCCTGTGTGGGTGGTGAGTGCTATGGTGTGTACGCCATTGTGTGTCATCCCACTAGGTATTGCACGTACTCCATACATCACCATACATCACCATACCTCAAAAACACGTGATATGCATCCAAAGAGTCGGGATCGGGGAAGAACAGCACTGCACAGGTGCGGTCTGTTGCAAGCATCTCCTTGAAGAGCGCCAACACATACTGCACCGTATCCTCCTTGGTGACGTTTTTCAACACCACCAGCAATGATGATACAATGGCATGACCCTCCTGTGCATGTATGGTACAGGTTGATGGAACGCTTCAACAAAACCCTGGCAAGGGTATGCCATGGCTCGACCTACCGTCTTGAGGATCTCCTCACGTGTGGCAGCAGGTTTTTTGTCATAGAGGCGTATGTTGCGCAAATCCGTTTCTGAAATCAATCTAGCATTGACGTAGGTGTCCCACGCTATGTCTCTATGAAGCACCGATGCATTCGTGAGTTCAGGAGGTTCATCTGCTGCCCAGGACGGAATAGGAGTGTACAGCGCCATTGTGTGATGATGACTGATATGTGGAGTGTGCGATGAGGGACTCTATTGGCAGGAACGAGCTGGTTGAGCAACGCACATCATTGGGGAATTAGGTTTGTGTCCCACTAGGGACTTTGCAGTATTTTGGAGTGTGCTGATGTGGTAGTGTTGATGATCTTGTAATCTGCTCACGGGGGAGGTGGAGCAACTGATGGAATGGTGGAAAGGAATGGTGGGAAACTCTGCAAGGGTTTCGTCCACCAAGACCTTTTTCAGAAGAAATGCATCATTACACGGTGATATAACAAAAACAAGCATATTGTGCACACAACATGCACATGGTCCACCCAGTGCTTCCCGTACACAACTACCTAGCAAGCACGCCCACAAAAACCAATCATCATGCCTACTTGTTCATCGCAAACTGCTGTGTCCACTGGCGAGCTGTGTATATGGCGGTGACAGTGCGTGGTGATGAGTAACTTGTCACATGGTCATATGCTGTGCCAACAATCACCACCACGTACCAACATTCCGTGCGCCATCCTCGTTGTCTTTCCAGTGCTTTGCTACACCCTCATCCAGTGGGTCCTCTGGATTGGGGGCACTCAGCAGTGCTTGAATACTGTAAAGGGGTACAGGCGATGTGATTGTTTTGACAAAAGCAGCGTCTTGCCAACCAGCTTTGCAAACACACATCAGCCAAGGGGAATTCATCATCAACAACCCACCTGATAAGTACAGTGCGGATCTGCAAGGCTGGACTCCACTTGTCTTTGAGGATATCGAGGCAAATTCGACCGAGCTTGTCAACATTGGGGTGATAGACCTTGGTGATGAAGCGCACCTGTGTGAGATACACATACTGCATGTCGACACCCTTGACATCGAGGATGCGTGCACCCCAACCACCCCCCACCTTGGGTGCTGCCATGGGATAATCTTCTGGCAAAAACAGTTCCAGCTTGAAGGTCCCTCCCTCGTACGGGCTGTCTGCTGGGCCTTCAATGGCAACGTTGAAATACCGCAGATTGTCATTGGATGGATGTGCCTGAATTCCTGGAGCAGGATCTTGCATCAGCCGTTGAATCTCCTGTGTACACATCATATCAGTTGTGCATCAGCAGGCTTGCTGTTGCTACAAAACACTGGATGCAACAGTGTTTGATCCCCACACCTTGAGGATCCGCCTAGGGAGCTGCGCCTCACCCATGGTGCTGATACCAAATCAGTGTTCAAGGTATGCTTCACCGATGCAGGACGAGAACACAAGGAGATGCAAAGGGCCAATGAGAGATCGCTTGCTGCTTCTGCTGGAAGCTTTTGTACCTGCACAGCGTTGGATGTACACAAAAACGGCAGTGATGGTATCAGATCTTGTCACCAAAAGTGTTCACATCCGTGACAAGGTCACACCAAAAACATACTGCTCACAAAATTCGCCCATATTTCCCTTGGTCAAACTCGCTACAGTTGTTCCCCTGTACCTAGGAGAGTATTGCACATTGGTTGCAAGGGGATTAACGTTGTAGACGCTGCTGTGCAGCTCGTTCAACTGTGCACATGGCCGACACCAACACAGACCAGCCCCAGCCGTCTGGTAAACCCCGTAGGCCTCCCACTGTCAACAGAAAGGCAAATGGCAAAGCTCCAAAGGATACGCCAAAAGAGAAACAGCGACCTGAACGACTCAACTTTCAGGACAAGCAGGTGATTGACTATATCCGGACAGCCACTCGTGACAACGTGTGGTACTACAGGGACAGGTATGAAGAGTGAGGTTGTATGGTATGCAACATTGGGTGGCTGTAGCAAACACCAACCAACCATCCACAGGATGAACGTGCCTCGCGGCCCCTGCAGTGTACCGGTGCTTCGTGAGTGCTGGGTGCATGGTGTGATTGACGAACACACACTCATTTGGGGCCAAGGGTTGATGGATTGGCTGCCTGTGCGCAACGTGCGGACGCTGGTGCCACAAATCCGCACCGTAGAAGGTGTGTGGGTGGCGGTGTATGAGCCTCTTCTATAGCATGTTCACATGTTTATATTCACACACATACACAGTGCAACTGGCTACGTGGATGAAGCGGGAGTTTGCTCTCAAGCCCGCTCTTGCACGGGCACGCAAGGCCCGCGCTGCAGAGCGGACCCATGAAACCACACAAGTGCAGGGCATGCGCTAGAGATTGTGTGCGTGTACAGGCACCATAAGAAAACAAATATCATTTTTGTCAAGGGGGAATAGAGTATCGTGTATGCGCAATTGTGTAACCGTCACACGAGTGTTGATGAGCATGGTGTACGTTACATGCATTGTATGCAATGGACATCAAACACTCACTGTCCGCGTGCTTCCCGTCGTGTTGCATCATGCAGCAATTCCACATCCACACTCCCTTCTGGCAACTGCGTGGAGGAAAAAGATGAAAAAGCGTGTGAAAAAAAGCAGGGGAAAGGATGTACGTCAACACCACCGCATACCACTACGTATCGCACCACCGAGCCACGAATAAAGCAGTTGCTCACAGACAACTGAGAGGTGGAATTGTGTAAGGTGGAATTGAAGGCAACACACATACACCTACACAAGGATGTGCGCACCCCACCACACGCACCATGTGAGGATATTTCTGCTCGTTCACCACCTTGATGTCTGTCAACTTGATATTAAGGTATTGGTCCACAGAATGCAATGTGCCAGTAATTGCCAAGTCATTTTTGAGCTCCACCGTCACCTGTGTGTGCAGCATCATCATGAGCATTGCTGTGGCCAACTTGTGCTGCAAACCCTATTTCTTCTCAACCTGCTTGCCCACAAGGGATTTGAAGTATGAATAAAAGAGCATGTTTTTCTATGATGCACGCATGCTCACAAAGAACACGGATCTGGATTTGTGATGGGTGCTGTTTGACACCGCTACTGCTTGCTCCTATCAATCACAGGTTGATACGCAGTATGGTGCAATGGTGTTATGAGGCAAGCTTTTATGAGAAAACCATCGAACTTTATTTTAGTTCTTCTTCTTTTTTGTCATTCCTGTGCCACATACAAAGAACCACGTCATTTTTTGTGCATATGTACGACAAGTAGTGTGACACACCTCCTGTAGTGTGACTAGATATTTGACACTTGCATCTGGACCATCCTGGACCCCAAACTCCCCCTGACACCCTGAACACTGAACCAATGGGCAAAGGCGAGGTATGACACAACCATACGTAACTGCCATCTACTATGACAGACAAAAAATACACGAAAAGCAACACACAACAGTCATCGTCCAAGCGCACCATCAGCAAAGAAGACTGGGAAAAGCGGCTCAGTGAGGTTCGCATTGGCAAGGAGGAAATGAACCGCTTGATCATGAACTTTTTCGTCACAGAGGTGTGTGTGTTTTGGTTGTACACAGTTGAGGAGACACAGTGGTGATGCAGCGGGGTCCACACACCTTGACACACACCCCTTCCCATGCACATCTTCCCACAAACATCCTCCCAGGGCTATGTGGATGCTGCCAAGGCATTTGCAGCAGAGTCAGGCACACAACCCACAGCAGACTTGGACACAATCACCGAGCGCATGCACATCCGACAGTCAATCCAGAGTGGCAAGGTGGAAGAAGCCATTGACAGAGTCAACGACCTCAACCCTGAAATACTGGAACAGCAGCAGCACATATTCTTCCATTTACAGCAGCAGCGGCTCATTGAACTCATTCGCAATGGTGACACAGCTGCAGCACTGGATTTTGCACAGGAATACCTTGCGCCACGGGGGGAAGAACACCAAGAGTTTTTGCAGGAATTAGGTGTGTTTTGTGTGGGGAGATGGATTGTGATGTGATGTGTGGCCATCATCTTGTGGGGAGGAGATGGATGTTGATGAACGAAAATGGGCTTGTCTGGTGTGGAACATGTGGAACACAACAGCATCCACCATACAACAGAGCAAACGGTGGCGCTGTTGGCGTTTGAAGATGTGCAAGCCAGTCCCCTGGCAGAGCTTATGGACGTAGCACAACGACAGAAAACTGCGAGTGAACTCAACGCTGCCATCTTGAGTAGCCAGGGACAGGAGCAGGAGCCCCGCTTGCCGATGCTGCTCAAAACCATGCTGTGGTGCCAGGGTCAGTTGCAGCAGCGCGTCAACTTTCCCACCATCACAGATTTGGCGAGGGGCACACTTGATGACCCTGCAGCTGATTGAAGTGGGGTGTTGGTACCAACAAACAAACAACTGAGGTGTATCTTGTGTAACTTGTATCAAATGCACAGAGTATCAAGCGTGGTATCAAACGCACAGCATATGCAACAAATATAGGGCACAAGCAACCGTTGGGGGTTTGCCTCTCAGCATACCTGTTGCATTCACCATCTAGAGACAACTCCCCACGCAATGTCGAGCAACGCTGCCACCAAACGTGCTCTTGATACCGAGAAAGCAGTAGATGAAAATGGGCATGATGCCAAGCGTGTAAAAACAGAGCAGCCTGCTGAAGCAACAGCTGATCATGTGCATGCAGATGAGAGCGATGACGATGATAAGCCTGTGCTACCCACTGGGCGCACAAGTGCATCCAGCAAAGCACGCAAAGGCGCAGAGTGCCCATACTTGGACTCTGTATCTCGACAGGTAGTAGATGATGTGGGGTGGTATGGAGATGGAGACAACGGGCGTTACCAGAAACACCCACCTCCAACACCCACCACCAACACCTACCACCAACACCCACACAGAACCTCGACTTTGACTTTGAGAAATGCTGCTCAGTGTCTTTGAGCCCCGTCAACGTGTATGTGTGCTTGGTGTGTGGCAAATACTTTCAGGGGCGTGGACCAAAAACCAACGCCTACACTCATGCACTGGAAACAGCGCATCATATGTACATGAAGCTCGAGGATGGCAAGGTATATTGGGGGGGTTAGTACATGGGATAGTATGTTGGTAACACATAGGTAGCACATAGGTAACACATAGGTAGTATGGGATTGAGCGTGCACACCATAGGTCCACCCGCACGTACAGGTCTACTGCCTCCCCGACCTCTATGAGGTCATTGATCGCTCCCTCGACGACATCCGCTACGTCCTCAACCCCACCTTTACCCCCGACACCATTGCCACACTGGACAAAACCATCAGCTGGACACGTGCACTTGATGGCACAGAATACATGCCGGGTCTGGTGGGCCTCAACAACATGAAAGCTAATGACTACGCCAATGTGGCCATTCAGGTGCTCACACGTATTGGTCCCCTCCGTGATTTCTTCTTACAGCCCAGCAATTACGCCCACTGCCGCTCGCTGCTGATAGAACGCTTTGGGGAGCTGCTGCGCAAAATATGGAACCCCCGAAATTTCAAGGGACAGGTGTCCCCGCATGAGTTTATGCAGGCAGTCATGCAGGCGAGTGACAAGCGCTTTATTATCGACGGGCAGAGTGATCCGGTTGAGTTTCTCACATGGCTGGTGAATGAACTGCACATGCAGCTCACTGGGGGCAAGCGCAAGGGGAAGTCGGTGGTTACTGCATGCTTACAGGGGGAATTGCAAGTCACTACGGAGGCTGGTACTGGGAAAGCGTCACGGGTATGTGAGAGCAATGATGGGTGTGTTGGGGGGGATTGATGATGGTGTTTGTCGACGAAAATATCATGGGATGGTGTGTGTTGACCAAAAAAACCATGGCCATTTCTTCCAATAACAGCAACACCCAATAGCAACACCCAACAACAACAACACCCAATAGCATTAATATCTATACAGAGCAATCAGGACATTACTGAGCGTGTGCCCTTTTTGATGTTGGCCCTCAACTTGCCTGCTGCACCATTATACAAGGATGCGCTTGAGAAAAACATCATCCCCCAGGTATGTGTCTGTGTGTGTATGACCCACTGTGTGTATATACACCACTGTGTGTGTATATATGTATATATATGCACAGCAAACCCACCATGCGCCATGATGTCGCACTCACCACCAACAACCAACACAACGCTCACCACTAACAACCAATACAACATTCACCATCCACAACCAGCACCATACACACAACAGGTGCCCATTTCTGACATATTGAAAAAATACGACGGGGAATATGTGACTGATCAAGTTCGCACAGGACGGCAGCGATTCCGCATCACTAAGCTGCCACGCTTTTTGGTGCTGCACATCAAACGTTTTACCAAAAACAATTTCTTCCTGGAAAAGAACCCAACCATTGTCAATTTCCCAGTGAAAAACCTTGATTTGGCTGCCATGGTGCCAGTGCCCATGGGGGCCAATGGGCAGCCAGTGCCATCCAAGTACAACCTGGTGGCCAATGTGGTGCATGATGGCAAGGCAGGTGGTGGTACATACAAATGCCACATCCATCGAGCAGTGGAGGATGCATGGTATGTGTGTTTGTGTGTGTGGTGTGATTGACCCATGTGTTTGAGTCCAATGTGCTTGCCCCCACAAGTGCTGTTGCTTCTTCATCAATGTGTGCGGGTGTGCACGCTACCTTGTGTACACGCACAGGTATGAGTTGGAAGATTTACACGTGGTGGATGTGCTGCCACAAATGGTGGCGTTGAGTGAAACATACTTGCAGGTGTATCAACAACAAGACATGCCACCACTGGACCTGACCAAGCTCAAAAAATAGATAGGGCACTGCTGGTGTGTGTATGCTGGTGTGCACATGCTGGTGTGTGGTGCATGCTGGTGTGTGGTGCATGCTGGTGTATGGATTGCTGGTGTGTGCATGTCTTGCTATAGGTCTTGCTATAGGTCTTGCTATAGGTCTTGAACGGTTGTAACAGCACTACCGGTTGCCAATTGCTTGTTGCACCGAGCTGCATGTTTGTTTTCTCGCACCTTATGTTGGTTTGTGGGTATACTGTACCTAATTCCCACATTCAATGCCCCGCACATTCCACCCCACACATTCCAGCAACATACCAACTGGTTGCGATGGTTTTGCATAACCACTTGACCCTGGCAATAGAGCTCTTTGTACAAAGAGGGTCCTTTGTGTTCCTCCGCGCCCTCCTTGAGCGTCACGTTGGTGCTGCGCGTAAAGCGCTTTACAGCCTGAATTTCGAGGGTAATGTGTGCTGTGGTATGTGCACACACTGTGGTTGTTGAAACACCACCAGCTGCGCACAGACCTGCATAGCGTGGACGTCACGCAGCGACTGCTCGACGCTTTCAAAGCCACGCTGCGCCACGCTGCTCCACAGGGCTTCCACTGCAGCAGATTGCTGTTGACTAGTGGTGGCAAGATGTGCGCCAGGATGCCACCATTTGATGTGCACTATATCATCATGTTTGTGCATAGTCCGGGCTGTGATGGACAATTGGGGGACAATGGCGCATGAATGACCTGCGTTTCGAGACATATCTTCTGTACTGGTAGCACGTACGTGGTTTGGACACTTTGCCGCCCGGTACCCACGCGGGCGTGGTTTCCATGCGCGCCAACAAGAAAAGTCAACGATTTGGTGGCTATAGAATGCGATGATGATGTGCTGTTTTTGTTACCAAGTAAGTTTCATAATGAATTATGCATAATTACGAGCCCCAAAAATGGTGGAACCCACTCGAATGTTTGTGCTGCCCATCTCCACCTGTTGGGTGAGACACGTGTTGCACTATGTTTCATACAATATGCCCTACAAACCTCCTTGCACGTACCGCATTCTCAAAGTCACCACTCATGCCCATGCTCAAATCAATCTGATCCAATGGCACCCCCAACTCTTCATGCACCTGCTGCTTGCACCGCTGCAAACACTGTGCACCAGGAAAACAAGGGTGTGTTACATACCTGACTCGGTACCATGCAAAAGCAAAGCACCTTCACACCTCAAAATTTTCTGGTCGTGATGTGTAGTCTGGCATGCCAATGGTCATCAGCCCACCAAACTTGAGGTACTTGCATCCCAGCACGTGTCGCACAAGGGGCACCACTGCCTGAGGCTCCACTCCCGACTTGCTCTCCTCTCCACTTGTGTTTACCTGTTGTTGTGTGCACCATGGGTGTGTGGCGTGTGGTGGTGTGGAAGGAAATACCAGGAACAAGGTGTACCTGCACAAATACGGATAATGGGGTACCATTGCGATAGGCTTCACAAGCATTGTCCAACTTGGTTGCAAGCTGTGTGGGTGTGGGTGTGTGTTGATAGTGCAGGTAGTCATATAGGCAGGATGTCTACACAATCATGCGCACCTTTTCACTGTCAACAGTCTCGATCACGTGCAGGTTAGGAACATTTTCTGTGTGGGAGATGGGGCATGAGCATGGGAGATGAACAACATGTACGAACAACATCAACCCTGCTATGCAACCACTAAACCTACCTATCAGTGTCTTGACCTTGTTGGATTGCAAGTGCCCAATAAAGTGCCATTGAATGTCACTAGGCAACACCGGTGCCTTGCCAACCAACTCTTGTACATAGTTTTCCCCAAACACGCGCTGTCCTGCATTGTACGCCTCCTGCACAAGCTCTGGCCCCTTGGTTTTACTCACTGCGACCAACCGAACCTGAGGGGAGGTGTGTGGGCGATCATGGAATGACATGGCATTGGTTTTGCAACCTACCTCAGCACCTACCTGCTTTACGTCTCTGGATGCTCTATGTGCTGCTGCTTCCACCCTGCCAAGCACATCACGCACGGCCTTGGCAACTTGACTCTCTGTGGAGGACACTTGCGATGCCATCGATGCAGAAAAAGCTCGAAACAACATAGATGTTATATTAGGCAAACAAGCTGATGTTGTGATGTTGAGGTTGAGTACAATGTATGAATATAGTACGGTATGTAAAAACCATAATTGAGGGATGTCTTGTTGGCAACACAAAGTGTACCGGCTGATTGCCAACGACATGGCATGCACTCACTATTAACTTTATTGTCAGGGAATGAAAGACTTCCCCCCCCCCCATGTCAGGCTGAGAGTTGATGTGCGCTACAGAGTGTGCTACTGGTGCATGCGTGGTGGATTGCAACACATTGTGTATCAGGCCACATTGATGGACGCACACAAAAAATATCAAAACTATGTGGAGCACGAATAAGCTACATAATGTACACTATCATCACTACAATGTGGTGGCCCCTCGTGCAAGAGCAAGCTGCTTAACGTGCAGTAGCAACTGCTGCCTCATAAACGTCGCCACTGCCTTGCACCCATGGCTTGCAAGCTCCATCATCTGTTCCAATTCCTCAACCTTGATACGCTGATCACTCTGCAGCAACGCTATTCGATCAGCAGCAGTCTGCAGCGCCATGGTCACCGTTGGCTTGCGTTGTGAGTCCTCCACAAAATTCAAATCCAACAGGGGTGTGTTTTCAATCCACCCTACCGTACACGCTGCTGCGAGTGATCGCAAGGGAATGGATGCATTGGAAAGTGCCACTATGGCTGCGTTGATGCAACAGCCACGCACACCGCCATCACTCTGCAGCACCTGCACAAAGACGTCTATTTGGGTTTTGGGGAGCAGCTCGGTGATGATGGTCTGCTCTAGGGTTGCCTTGACAATGCTGGCAAGTTCCAACACAGACCGGTCACCTCTGCCACGCACACGACGCTCACCAGCAGAAAACGGAGCCACACTGTATGTATTGGTTTGTGTGTGTCGGAATACATGTCTGCTGATGGTGATTACGCCTTGCTTCACCACACCTTGCTTCACAATTCACAACTGCCCTGTCCTGCTGCTGTGCTCTTGCCCTTCCCAATGTCACTTCGTGTGGCCCAAACACGGCAGCTGTTACAATGGTATTGCCCATCGTAAACGTAGCACTGCCGTCTGCCTTGCCCAGTGTTCCAATTTCCACATCCAAACGCCGCAATTCACGTGGACGCCGCCCATCCAGCCTCAAACCCTCGGGGGAAAGCAGCTCCATTTGGTTTTTTACCATGGTCAACGTTATATTCATAAATAAATACCCCCAAACCATGCCCACAGTCATGCCTGTACACATAAGAAATGTGCCATCCTCTGTACGTACATCAAACGTATGTACACCATCCGTTTATCTGAGTCTACACCCTCGTGATCGCAGGGGATCATCGCGCATCTCACGCCGTGCCCGTGCCTCCACCCTCGCGGTAAAGGCAGCATGGAATCCAGTAGATGTTGCTGGTGTACTTGTGTTTTCTGCCATTCCTTTTGTGGCAGTGCAAACACTGGCAGACAGCGACAAGGGCAAGCAACTGCAGCAAAACCTCGAGGCACAAAAACCTCAGCTCCTTGCACAACAGGCAGCAGATGAAGCTGCTCGTGCACGTGCACGTGCATCTAGGTAGGAACAGGGGGAACTGTGTGGTCGACTTTCATGTATGCCTGCTGAAGCACACACTCTGAACACCACACAGCCCATATTATGGAGACGATCGCCCCAAGGTGTACGGCCCATTGCCAGTCACCTACCCATCACACTTGACGGGGGAATTGCCAGGTGACTATGGCTTTGACCCACTGGGAATTGCAGTAGACCCTGTCCAACGTGACCGGTACGTGGCAAATAGTGTGTATGTTGCGTGGTGTTACAAAAAGCATAGCTGACCCTCACCCAACAGCATGGTGGAATTGGAGTTGCTGCATGCACGATGGGCCATGCTGAGTGCGTTGGGTGCCCTCGTCCCAGAAACATTGCAGCAAGCACATATTGCAACATTTCTTGAGCCCCGATGGTGGGCTGTGGGTGCGGCCAAGTTGCAGGGAGAGGATCTCAACTACCTGGGCATTGCAGGGTTGCGCATTGCTGGAGGGCAGGGTGTTGCAATTATTGCGTTGTGTCAGGTGTTTTTGATGTTTGGGCCAGAGTATGCACGGTCCAAAGGGAGTGCAGCGCTCGAGCCGCTTGGGGTGTGGTTGCCAGGTGACAAGGTGTACCCAGGGGGATGGCTGTTTGATCCATTTGGGTTGAGCAAGGATGCGGAAGTCTTTGAGAAGCGCAGGGTGCAGGAGATAAAGCACGGGCGGCTGGCAATGGTGGCGTGGGTGGGGTTTGCAGCACAGGCGTGGTGGACACAAGATGGGCCGCTGGGAAACTTGTTGAGTGTGTTGTGATGAGCAATGATTTTGATTGTGTAATAATTGTAAGCAATAATTGTAACAAGTTGGCACGACTAAAGCCAGCAAACATGTTGAGGCAGGTTTGTTGCACAACGTGATCATCATCATCCCATGCTCCTGCTGCTCGCTGTTCTCCTGGCCACGTGCGCAGCAGAGGTGCGAGTTGCTGCGATGGGTTGACAATACTAGGTTGTTTGCATACATACAATTGTACACCATCAGGACACATGCCCAATCGGTGATGATGGCATCATCCCAGAGGCGTTTTCAGAGTCTGCCACATTTGCACCCATAAGTGATTCATTGCTACTGGTAGGTGTTGGCTTGTGTGTGCAGCATTGTGATCCCCATGTTCACAGACAAACAACACCCCTCGCACAGGCGCACATTCGGTTCACGTTGCATGGCACCCAGCATTCTGTGCTGCTGCCGCCGTTGCTACGTAATGTTGCTGTGCGCTACCCAATAACCAATCTGCAGCTGTCCTTCACCAAGGGCTTTTGGGTATGCACGTGACCAAATAGCAAGCACCCCAAACACCCATGCCCCCCATTACATGCCCCCCATCCCACCCCACAGCGTGCTGCATGGGGCCCTTGCCCCCTTGGCGAGGCACCCAGTGGCGTCCACATGCGCGCTACATTTCCCACAGCATCGCTCACGCACACAAGAGCAGCTGCAGCCATGTGGGGCAACCTCACAGTGGCACTCAGTGGACCATTTTGTGCTGCCCTGGGTCAACTCGCCTCACCCAGTCGATGGTCGCTCTCACGGCATACCCAACACATACAGTACGTGTGGAACAGTTGCTGGGGGGTAGGGTATCCAGAGGATATGGTGCTCGTACTGTTGTCTGTGGTTGTCATGCACATCACACAGCCACCATGTGTCTCTCTAGGGAGTTGCAGGGTTGGTTGCCCGCAGAAGCAATTTGCACAGAAAACCTAGTTGCATGGCTCCAATTGCTGCCCTGCAGGGATGCAGCAGGCATTGGGCGGCTTCTTAAACAACGGTTTTTGCTCTATGGTGCAGGTATTTTTCCCCCCCTTAACTTGTTCACCATCGAACCCCCTACACGAATTCCTCTCAAAAATATATACAGCCTACCACTCCATGCGCCTTTCTCTCACAAAAACCAAGGATCAGACCCTCGTGCTCACACAAAGCCTCACTGTGGTCTTGCAACAGCCATACCGCAGCACCACAAACCTCCATGAGCAGCTACGCACATGGATCACTGATGCAGACATGCATGCAGCACCGTGTCCATGGGCTGCAGAAAGCACAGTCCACATTGCTGCTGGGAATGTCGACCAACAAACAACATGCAAAAGCACAGACACACATGCAATCATGGGTGCAATACAAAATGTGCATGCAGCCCCAAGAGAGAGACAACCACCCACAGCACCAGTGGCTATTGAGCAGTATGCGCTGGGCAAGGGAGATGCCCGGGGTAGATTGGTGGTGCGTGTGATACCAGGGGCCTACAGGAGCCAGGCAGCCACAATGCACATCTTGCAGGCACTCCCTTGGGTGCTGCAACCACGGATGCATGCACTCGACGTGACTGTGGTGGGCGCAAACACAAGCGCATGGTCGCTCGGGGGGCCTCTCGATTGTGGCAGCTGGGTGCAACCAGCAGGGGGCCAGGATCGACCCTCAGCGGTGTCGCTGTGTGTTGCAATCACGCACCAGATAGAACATGTGCGCATGGTGCTGCCGTTTACCAAGGGGTTTATGCATGTTGATCAGCACCCACCAGACAGTGAGCGGGGGGTGGACATCCCTTCTGCTGCGGCCACGTTGACTGTGGAGGACAGAGAATTTGGGGTGCGCACATACACGGTATGTGTGTAACACCTGGGGTGCATACATACACGGTATGGGAATATGCTTGGGGGCATGCATAAGACAGAGTCACCCATGTGATACACACAGGCGTGGAGCCGTGGTGTGTTGGTGTTTTTGGCGACGCCTGATTTTTCCATGGCGTATAATGTGACGTGCATTACAAGCACAGCAATTGCATTGTTTGCAGGCATCCTGTTCAACACTTTGATACGGTATGATGGTTGATGTTGAGCGGACGTGGTTGAGCGGAGTTTCATGGATGTGGTGGTAAACACACACACAGACACACACAACATCACCAACACAGGAGGCCTGCTGCACAGCGCACAGCACAGCAGCAACGGCGGCGGCAAGTGGTAGCCGTGGTTGTGGCGCTGGTTGCTGCGGGTGTGGCTGCTTCGCAAGACCGCCAAGCGCAGCAGTGGCTTGGTTTTTGATATTTTTTATGTTTTTGTTGACTTATTCGTAACATCAAAAAATATGCAGCACTCTGTTTCCAGTGGTATTCTGGGGGGGCGCGCAGGGTTTCTGCTCGAGCGAACCGGCCCCCCCGCCCGACGTGGAGGTGCTACCAGGGCCATGCCAAGTTTGGTTTTGTTGTGGGAGACCAAACAGAGGCTGTGAAACAACTCCCATGGGTACTGCACGAATGCAAACTTTTAGGGTTAGTGAAGGAGAGGCCCTGCACAAAGCAACAGAGGCGTGCAACATTGGGTGACCAACGTGGTTATGAAGACGATGTTTGCGTTGCATGCTGCGAATTGAGGGTTGCAAATTTGAAAACAAGTTGCGAGCAAAACGAGAGGTGTTTTTGCGCACGTTTTTCCTTTGGTTACCGACAAGAGTTTGAGAATAATCACCATCAAGATCCCATCAACGATCTATGATCATGGCAACGCTGCCTTCAGCGACTTGGCCAACGCGCGCAGGCTTTCCAAGCCCTCCTCCTGTGTTGTTTGTGAGATAGGATACGCACAATGAATTTCACATGTTCATAATGCAACATGACATCAAGATGATGGTCACATACCGGTGTTGCAGCCTCGCCCAAAGCCCGCACCAGCGCACTTCCCACAATCACACCCTCTGCACCCCAGTCCACAATCTTCTTCACATGCTCGGGTTTGGACACACCAAAGCCGACCGCCACTGGCTTGTCAGTGACGTCGTGCAAATCTGCCACCAACCCCTCTACCCTCCCAGACACATCCTCCTTAGCACCCGTAACACCTGTGTGTGTGTTATGTGTTGAAACATGTTGAAGCATGATTGATGCAACCAGCAGACATGTTGGGTCTACGTCCATCCTAGCATCTCCAATACCTGTGATGCTCACAAGGTAAACAAAGCCCTGGCTGTTTTGTGCAATTGCGTTCATCCGCTCCTTTGGTGTGGTGGGTGTTGTCAGCAGTACCAGCTCCAAACCATTGGCCTCTGCAATTTCTCGAATCTCTGGTGTTTCTTCCAAGGGAATGTCGGGCACCAACAATCCTGTTGAATGATGATGGTGGTTTTCTACCTTTGTATGGGGGGACCATGTGTGGTGTTCATGTGTAGTGGTATTGTGTGGCATTCTCATGTGTGTTCAAGGTGTGCTGGCCATTGGGGAGCTCAACACACAGACAGGCACAAGCAGCCATAAACCAGGCGTCAACCCCCATACCAGAAGCACCGGCATCCTTGACCTGCTTGCAGAATGTATCAATACCACGTCTCAACAAGGGGTTGTAGTAGGAAAACACCACCACAGGAGCAGTCAACTGAGGCGTTGTCTCCTTGAGCATGGCAAGCACCTGCAATGTTTTTGAGGATTGCACATGCACTCAGCAATGTTCGAGGATTGCACATGCACACAAGCACTTTTACAGCAACAACATGGGAGGATATTGATCCCGCACCGTACCCTGTCCACTGTCGTGCCTGCAGCCAAGGAACGCGTTGCTGCAGCTTGAATTGTGGCACCGTCTGCCAGGGGATCCTGTGTGTAGATGTGCATATGTAAACACACTGGCATCCGAAAGCTGTGCTTCACCATAGTGACTACCATAGTCACCATCACAGTTCCCATCACACAAGGGGACTCTCGACGCACCGAATATGGAATGCCAAGCTCGATAATGTCTGCGCCTTCTTCACACAGGGCAATGAGCGCCTGCTTGGTGACCTCCAGGGATGGGTCACCAGCGCACAAATAGGGGATAAATGCCACCCTGTATGTGTTTGTCATTCCATGCAGCATGCATGCGAAAATATCCAACAAGCAGACGTGCACACGTACTTGCCGGCTTGCTTCAGTTCCTGCATGCGTTGACCGACACTTGTGCTCGTTGTTGCTGCTGCCATAGCTGCTTGAGTCACGTGGGATCGATGTGCAGTAGAGTGTTTCAATAAATGCACGCGTGATGAGGTGCGGAGAGCGGGCGAGGTGTGGGGATTGAGGGTGCGATTGCTCGCAACACGACCTGCTGCGTGGTTGCACCGCAGTGGGGCAGTGTTGAGCACGTGCATGATGATATGGACACAATAAATGGTGTTACAGCAGTGCAATATACATATCAAAACTGTGTGCAAAAGAACAGAAAATGGAGGCAGCACACGTATGGGAAAATCTGCATACACACACAAGGTCCTCACACTTGGATATTGACAATACTCTTTGACAACAAAACTGACCGACAACAAAACTGACTGCTCCCAAGCAATCACACACTCGACAATCCCACACACATACACACAAAGTTGTGCACATATACGTGCGTCGTAAAAATGATCCTCTGTGTAATTCTTATATGTATGAACAAAACTGGAATCCATCCTCAACGGATCTATGCAATGCTGCAGCAGCACCAGTGTGCCAGCAGCGCCACAGTGCTCCTGACCTCACACAGGGACAGCTGGTGGTGCTGTAGGTGCTGTTTCTGTTTGTTCTGTCTTGCAGCTGGTATCAGAGCTATGCTTGGGTGCTGCTGCTGCTGCTGGTTGGTGCACCAGTGGTTGCTCTTGGTCAATTTTAGAACCACGTTTGCTCGAGTTGGGGGTGGCACGGGGGCGCTTGGTAGGGCGCAGCACAGGCTCTTCTGTGGGGGGGGCTGCATCCACATCCCTCGCAGCCTATTGTTGGAGTGTGTTGGAGTGTGTGGAATAGGAGTGTGTGGGGGGCTACTGGTGGGTGAGTGGCAACATGGTCCCCTGATGCCACATTGAGTGATGCCCAAAAAGACCGTCAACGTCAGAGAGGAAAACAACATGAAGCAAACACCACAACGTACCGTTGGGGTAATGCCACATCGAGCACAGAGTGCATTGTTTTCCTCTCGCAGGCGTGCATTGTCTGCCTTGCTTTGTAAGAGTTGTGCTTGCACTGCATCAAGACGCTTTTGCAAGTCCTGTTGCACCTTGTCCATCTCAGCGATCTGTTGTTTTTTGTGGGGGGGGATGTTGTGTGATTGGTGTACATATGTTGATTATTGTGTACATGTTGCTGTATGATCGTTCACAACAGTGGTGCTTGTCTGAAAAAGGGATGTATCCCGGGGATGTATCATCGCATCCCGCACCTTTTCTTCCAACGTGGTGAGGTGCTCTTGCTTGCGACGACGGGAACGACGAGCAGATTCCCGATTGGATAACATCCTGTAAACACAAATCATTGTTTTTGTGCTGCTGTCTTCTAAAGAGAGAAGAAATAACATCCATGATCCCAATCTCACCTTCGTGCACGTCGCAATTCGGCCTTTTTCATAGACTCCTCATCATGGGGTGTCTCTGATGCAGTGCCAGTGGCAGACATGGGTGCTGGTGGTGGCACCACGCTGCCAGGAGGTTGCAACGGCGGCGGAATCACAGCAGGTGCGAGCATGATGGGTGCACCCTGGGGCAGCACTGCATACCCTGGGGGCAATGCAGGTGGGCATACAGATACTTGTGGCATTGGAGGGAGACCCAAGGAGCTGGGGACGACCACCCCCACAGGCGTTGGTTCAGTGGCAGGTGCAGCATCAGGAACAACCCCGCTTCCCACAGCAGCTACTTTTGGTGCTGTAAATGGCCTTAGAAACTCCAAACTGGTCACACGTGGAATATCACCAGACGGTGACGCTGAAGTGGAAGGGGGTGCGAGCTCGAGAGGTGGGATTGCCATTGGCAGGCTCGGCGGTAACGACTCTGGGTGCTGCTCCATGATGCTTGCAAAGTTGCTGGTAGATGGTATCTGCTTTAGAAACTCTTGAAAGGCTTCGTCGCTCGTCGAACGACAGCCCAAGCCAAAGGAATTGGATGCTGCCAGGAGGTTGCTTGTGGAACCCCCACTCTTCCATATTCCCAAGAGATCTTCTACGCTAAATGTCTTATCCATGGGCACTGTATGGGAGGTGTCTGAGTGGCAGGGAACAGGGCGGGCTTGATGATGGTGTTGTGTCGAGGAAAACGTGGTGAAAGTGATTTGTGTAACGTGGTTTGAACACGTCTGCGTGAATGTTACTCTGGGAATGTTACTGTGATGATGTCTCGCGATCGTTGTTGAGAAGAAAAAAAAACCACTCATTACAAACCCACAACGCAAGTGGTTGCGCCACATCAGACACTGTACTCTGTTCACCTCTGTATGTCTGGTATCTCCATCCACCCTTGTCGTGCTGCAGTCGCTGCCAACCCAAAGCCCAGTGCTTGTGTGCCAATGCTGCCCAACAGGCTGCCCGTGCTCAACGTCTCAGACGCCAAAAACGCCACCATCACAAAGTGAAACACACAGCTGAGAGCCTGATCAGCTGGTCCTGTGCATGAGGTTGTTTGTGTGTGAGTGCATGTGTGATCAATGTCAATCCAAACAGGACCCAAAGAGAATCAACATCACACATACCAACACGAGCATCATTGCGTGAGGTCAACACACGCACTGCTGTTTCAATAGCTGCGGTCAACAAAATGATGGTCGTCGGGGATGTCATGTTTCTGTGTGTTGTTTGAGGTTTCAGTGTGTTGTGTCTGGTCAAACAACCACCCACACCCCATCCACACATACGAGTAGGCAGCATCACCACTCACGAGCACATCACCCCACACTGCAACAGAGGTTAGTAGTGCACCCCGGTACAGCAGTCCATCTGCTGCTGCATTCAACAAGGAGAATGTTGCAACAGACGCTGTATTGCTCCCGATACTCTGTGGGAATCGGGATGGGGGGTCATGTGTGCGCGCGTGTCGGGTGTAAGTTTGTGAGTGTGTCATGTTTTCCATAGAAACATCATCATGTGTGCCTCAATTCACCAACACCCACCGCACCCATCAATACGCTCCACGCACATATACACCCACGCACACAAATTAACCCCGCCCCACACACACCTCTGCAGCAAGCTCAGTGTTGTCAGGCAGCACAGCATACGGTTGATCAATACTCAACTTGCCAAAGCGCAGCATAGCCAGCATGGCCCACAAGTAGGCTGCTGTACACACCGCCCACCCCAGGGCACCCCCTTTTTCAGGAAACTGCAGCAGATCCAAAAAGGGAATGGTGCCGAAAAAGAGAGACACTGCAAACCCTATGCCAATGGAACGCAGCAACTTGATGACCGCTGTGTGTGTGGGGGGGGGGGGGAGGAAGGGGTGTGGATGGGTGTGTGTTGATGGGTTTGTGTTGATGGTGTGCGGGGGGAATAGGTGTGGGGAGGGGAATAGATGTGTGAGAAGCAGGGATGGGTGTTTGGTGCATGGTACTGTGTATGTGCATCGCATGTGCATTCTGCATGCACACCAACCACCCACGCAACCACATGCAACCACATGCAACCACATGCAACCACACCAACACACCTGATACTTGGGGGTTGTCTTCTCGGGGACTGCGCAACGATGCAGGTGCACTGCTGCGAGTGACACCACCAAACCCACCACCAAACCCACTACCAAACCCACCACCAAACCCACTGCTCCCACCAAAGGATGATCGAGGGCTGTCAGAGTAGGACGACGAGTATCCCCCACTGCTGCTGCTTCGCCATGAATCACCATTGCTGCCATTGCCATTGCTACTACTACGCCATGAGTCGTCACCCCTGGGTGCATCACCACTATATGAGGAGGCGGAGTAGTCATCGCGTCCATCGTAGGATGATGGGGGCGCAGGGGCAGGGGCGTTGGCCAGGAGCTTTAGGATGGGCAGGCTCGCACCGATGAGGACCTTTGTGAGACCATCTTGCTGTGTGCGGCTGGTGTATTCAGCCTTGTCGATAAGCCTGGAAAGGGTGGTCAAACATCCAGAGTTGGATCTGCACAACAATGCAGCACAAATGCAACACCAATGCACCCCAACAACGTATCGGGATGCACAAACACATACACATGTGACGTACCGCTTCACCTCGTCCTGAAACTCTTGGCGTGCAGAGTTGTCGTATTGTTGAGCATGCACACGGTGTGTAGGTTTTCTTGCTGCGACACGCCTGTTGTGGAGTGTGTGGTATGTGATATTTGAGACTTAATAGAGGGCAGTGCACTGTTTTTAGGGTGTCGATGTGTCTACCTTGCTGGTGATTGACGAGTGGGACTGCATCCCAAACCTTGCGAGCGCCCCAGGAGCGTACTCTGGAGCTGCATGGCTGTTGATGATTGCGGGTTTTACTCAAATAATGAAGACCAGGATAAATGAGCAGGAATAAAATAAAAAACACCAAAGCAGTGTGGTCAACCGCTCGAGGTGGGTGGTGGGTGTGTGCAAACACGATTGTTGCCCCCGTTTTGTTGCCCCCCCAGTGCTGATGGTACTGGTGGGGGCACTGCTGCTTCATATTGAGCATCTTTTGGAGGCCCTTGTGATGCTGGTGGTGGCTTGGCTGGCGCTATCACCTGATATGATTCCAGCGTTGCATCCCCGCACACAAGCAGCAGTGTCGGAAACTCCACTATGGTTTTGCCTGCAAGCACCTGCTCCAGGGTGTGCTCTAGGCTGCATGTATAGTACAGAGGTGCATTTGCCTGTGATGTAACATGAAATGGGCTCATGGGAAGGTGGGATATATTGTGTGTGTTGTTGCTGCACATGACATAGGCCAGGCAATGAACCAGACACACTACCAATACATTCCACACTACAACACACCACACTACTGCACATACACTCATACCGGGCAATCATATTTTCGCATAAGCACATGCAAGGTGTTGTTTTCAAGTGCCTCTTGTACACCTTCCCGTGTGCTGCACTGCTGTGCTACTGTTCCTATTGTTGCTGCTGTTCCTATTGTTGCTACTGTTCCTATTGTTGCTGCTGTTCCTATTGTTGCTGCTGTTCCTGTTTCTATTGCTGCTGGGCTTTTTGTTTTTGCTGTCCATAGGGATGGTGTGGAGCAGAGGGTGTGCAGTGCATTCGCAATGGTTGTTTTCTCCGACACCCTGTAATTGTGATGGGGCATGGTCATCTGCATGGGGAGGACACAATAAAGGGGGATATATGGGGGGGGGTGATGGGCGTGTGATTGTGGCAAGCGCAATGTGTCATGCAGCTGTACTGGATGTGTACACTGGGGGCGGCACACCCCTGGTAGCATCCCCACCCCCCTCTCATTTCCTCCCACCTGGTTTTCACATAGACATCCGCACCAAGCCCCCACTCCACAGTCCACTGTATGCTTTTGGTTTTTGAGCACCAACGGGTACCATTGGCCTTTCTTCGTGACATACCTGCCAACAGGTTGTGTGGGTGAGTGTGTTATGGGACAAATTCAAACACCAATCAATCACACATATGTCTGCCATGTAACCCCCTTTCCCATACATACACACACACACATACACCTGGGTGCATAAACAGCAATCGAACACTACGACCATGGGCACTGCGCTGCAGCAGGGACAGGTGTTTGGGGAGCGGCTGGGGGCGTGCATGCTCATCACGGGGGGGGCCGGGGCCCCTTGATCTCCGTGCAGTGTCATGCAGCGCCGCTGCCTCCTCAAGGAATCGATAATCTGGTGTGGTGGTGGTGGTGGGTGGTTGTGGTGGGTGGTGTGTTGATAAGGGTGGTGGGTAGAGAACAGCTTATTCTTGTAGTGCAGATGATACTGCATATGGTATACTGGTATACATGCACGCAGTACTGTGCATGAACTGTGCATTGCGCCCCCCCCCCCCTTCCACACAGATGAGTATACCTTGCATGAGCTGGTGTTCATCAAACTCCTTGAGGGGTACATACTCGGTGCGCTTGCGTTTGCCAGTACAACCCGTTGCTGCTTTGTGTGCTGTGGGAGATGGCACGTATGAGTGTGTGTGTGTATTCAGCGCACACCCAGCAGTGGCAACTCATACCGTCGACGCAGGGCAGGCTGCATGAGGTGGTATTGCAGGCTGGGCAACGGTATTTTGGAGCAGGATCGCCACAATTGGCACACGTGGTAGCTTCTGTGAATTAAGAGGATAAATCCACGTGTGTATCACACGGCAATTGAGATGGTGCTTTCGTTGTTTCCAGTGTCGTTGCATGCCTGATGGTTGTTGCACAGGAGACGTTGGCTGCTCGCACATGGTTTCTGCCATAATAACGAATAGATAATGTACAACAATGCGATCAAGAAACACATCAAGAAACACGCAACATCACGAAATAAACACAATACAAGCCCAACCTCAACCCCGGGCAACACCACTCCTTGTTCTCCACCCACGCCGCCCCTCTTCCTCTCCCCTGGCATGCCCCTCCTCCTCTACGCCACGTGCCTCACGCCGTGTACTCAACATCCCACTGTTCACACCCCCTCCTCCTTTGGAATTCACCTGCCCTGCCAAAAATGCTGGCACCTCGTCAATATGCATCACAAGCTCTGGGGTGGCCCTCTTGAGGTTTTTCAGTCGAATGGAATTTGAAGCACGCCATTCTTGGTCATTGGCCACCACAACAAGCCATGAAACACTGTGGGGAGAGGGTGGAAGGGAGATGTGTGTGTGTGTGTCGTGTATGGATGGTGGGGAAATATGGGGCAATGTGATTTGTGTATCATTCCCACATGCATGCATCCCCACATATGCGGGCATACCCTTGCAATGAGGCGTATCTATATTGAACAGTCATATTGGGAACAGGGTCTGGCAACATCTCAGCCTGTGTTTGTATATAGTTTGGTGTGTTGTATATTGTATATTGATACATCGCATGTTGATACATCGCACGGTTGATACATGCAGGGTTGTATACGCCACAGGTCTTCTTACACATGCATTTCTCCCCTCTCCTCCCACTCCCCTACCTTGACACCTGCAGCCCACAGCTCCCCCAGCAGTGCACACCGTTCCTTGAGCAAACCCCCATTCCCCTTGCCAGCCACAAGCACATCAGCTTGGGAGGTGTGCTGCAAGTTTGGGAGGACGGGGGGTTCCGTGTCTGTACGCCTGCGATCTGGGTGTGTGTGGAGATACATGGGATATAGAGTGGGATATACAAGTGGCAGTTGACAGGTGGTGTCTGTACTTATGACCCAATGTTTTTTTTTGCTGTCGATGATTTGTTTTCCCTCACACACCCACCCACTTCACACCCACTCCACACGCCAGTCTACCTTGTATGGTGTTGAGGTATGCAACCAGGCGATCCAAGTTGATGGTGGCCCCCACAGCCCGGGGTGGCATGAGGGGGCTCCTCCCCGGTGCGGGGGGCCCTCCCTCGGCTGCCCATGTGGCCTTGAGGAGTGCATCGTATCTGCCACCCACTGCCACCAGCATGTGTGTATGTGGAGGGAGCGGCGACACCACCTATAAGAGGGGGGGGGGATGTGTGGAGAGCGGATTGTGTGTGTGGAAAAACACAGGACACACACAAAACTCCTCTCGCACACACCTGCAATTGAAACATGGTGCCGTTATAATACTCTGTATGCGGTGCGAGCAGTGGCTCCAGCACCACCACCTCCTCCGGCACCCCCCACCCCCGCAATACCCCCCCCACCATCTCCAACACCGCAAGCCCACCCCACACGCTCGACCCGGGGCCCTTGCCCACATCCTTAAAAAATGCACCTAGGCGCACTGCAGCTGATGTGGCCTCCCCTGGTAGGTGCATGACGAGCTGACGACAGCGCGCCACTGTGGAGTGATGCAACCCCAGGCCCTCGAGCCCTGCTCGAACACCCCGCCATGCCCTGTTGCGGCCTGCTACGTCAGCGGGAGGGGGGGCCAGTGCGGCAGTGAGGAGACGGGTGGCGCTGTTGCGAGCCTCTCGTGGGAAATCTGTGTATGGGTGGGGGTGGGATGGTGGGCTGGGTGTGATAGGGGTGAGGGTGTAATGGGGGTGGGGGTGTTATGGGGGTGGTGGCAGAAATTGTGCGAGAATGAAAACTGGATGGTGCGCATGTGGGTGGTATTGCTTGCATGTGGTATTGAGAACACCATCACACACACACACACACCAATATGTTGCATGCACGCGTCAAGTATTGCACGATGATTGAGTCGAATTTCAAATGAACGGACATCTGGTAGTAAATGCACTGCATCCAGAACAGTCTGTGTGGGGTGGGGTGTGCGTGTGAATGTGTATGTCGTGACACAGGGTGATGTGTCTGCACAAATATGGTGATGTGTCAAGCATCACATACCTACCCACTTCAGTCCTCACTGCAAATACAAATAAGTGCCCCCCACCTTTATACCTTTATTATCTCTGCATCCGGAAGCATCACCTCCTCTACCCCCCCCCCCCCCAGTTGAGGTGCAATGAAGTCAATGTCTGCCTGAAGGTAGCCCTTGGGGAGTGCCCTGTTTGCTGCTGCCCTATACACATGGGCCACCTTTGATTGGGGGTATTGAGGGTGTTGTTGAGGGTGTAGTGATGATGACCATGCAGTGATGGCATTGTTTGACATGTCTTGCGGGGTGCGATATAATTGTTTGACATTGATGTGGATGTGTGTATATGCGTACAATGCACACAGTACTCCGACACCATCGACACAAGATACACATACCAACCACCAACCTCTCACACCCTCCTGCACGCATACCCACCCACCCACCCACGGCCATGAAATACCC